>OLJA01000332.1_pt1 | contig 33630 bp, 30 predicted proteins | sample 1601401 | NCBI WGS metagenome assembly OLJA01 (sample SAMN01915217, study PRJEB22387) | human gut metagenome | isolation source: stool | host: Homo sapiens | place: USA | reverse complement strand
TGACCAGTTTCGGACGCGACAAACCCAAGTTCAAAGATTATCTGCTGCGGAGCAACCAGCCCGTGAATTTCAAATTCGAGGGCGTGGAGTACAGCATTACCATCGAGGAAGTTGCTGTCTTCCCTCAAGGCTACGCCGCCCTTATGACCGAAGTGGGGCTTTTGCAGGACGAACCGTCCATGCTCCTCATGGATTTGGGCGGCTGGACGGTGGATCTCATGCGCATCGACAACGCCATCCCTGCGGCTGACACTGCGCACAGTCTGGAACTCGGCATGATCCGTTGCGTGGATGACATCCGAGAACAGATGCGCCGCGAAACCGGGCTGTCCCTCACGGACGCCCAAATCGAAAATATGCTGGCAGGTCAGCCCTGCACGGTCAGCGATACAGCAGAAAACCAAAGCCACGCTTTCGGCAATTCGGCACTATCTCGAAAATCTACGCAGCCTTGTAACTGCAATTATTTCGGGCACAAGCGTCGTACTAAGCATAGTTATTATAATCTGCCTTGTGGCCTTTGTGTCCGGCTCGGCTTACGGCATTTTCTTTGCCGCCGATGCCCCCAACGCAGCGTCCGTCACCGTGCGTGAAGCCGTAGAAACCCTGACAGCAGAATACCGCGACAGGCTGGAAGAAATCTCCGACACCGTACAGCACGACCGCCAAGACATTACCGCCAACGATGATGTGTACTACATCCGCTGGCAAGATGTCTTGGCGGTCTTTTCATCGTATGTATCCGGCAATGAACAAGGCGCACCCGTTGCGGCACTGACAGAGGAGCAGGTAGATAAACTGCGGGAAATTATGTGGGCGATGAACGCGGTGGACTACTACACCCACCCGGAGACTGTCACCATAGACACCACTGATGAGGACGGCAACCCAACTACCACAGAAATAACCGAAACCGTCCTTGTGATAGAACTGACCCACAAAACACCCGATGAGATGGCGGTAGATTATCATTTCACCACCCGACAAAAGACCTACCTGCAACTCCTGCAGGACCCTCAGTACGAGGAACTGTGGGCGGAACTGCTCGGCGGCTTTGAGCAGGGTGGGGGAGAAGTCATGCCTCCTGATGGTACACGCGCCCCAACAGGCACACTGCAATGGCCACTGCCGGTTGCAGGTACAATTACCTCACAATTTGGCCATCGTGTGGACCCCATCACCGGCGAGGTCAGTTCCCACACCGGCACCGACATTGCCTGCGCCGAGGGTACACCGATCCTCGCCGCTGCAGACGGAACTGTCACCGTTGCCAACGGTCTGGACAGCTGGGGCGGCAGCTACGGCTACTACATCCAAATCGACCATGGCGGCGGGCTGGAAACGCTGTATGCCCACTGCTCGTCCATCTGCGTCACCACCGGTCAGCAGGTGCAGGCCGGGCAAGTCATCGGTTACGTTGGCCACACCGGACGCGTTACAGGCAACCATCTGCATCTGGAAGTAAGAATTGACGGCAATCGTGCAGATGCAATGCAATTTTTTACACTATAAAATTTAAGAGAATCTTAGACGGCTGTTAAAACAGTGTACAAAAATGAAATGGGAAACAAAAGGAAAATAAAGAACTGCAAAAATTACAAAATGGTTACATACGGAAGAAAAACACAAAAATTACTAGCAAACTGCACATTCAAATAGTGAATATATGATGAAATATGCACAAATTGAAAGGAAACCGTTTCCCTATTTCTTTGTTGACGTGGGGTGCTGGGAGTGTTACTCTGTAGATGTCAAGGATGCGCATCAGAAAATCTCAAAAACTCTTCACCGTTTGGAAAGAAGGAAACAAATATGAGCAGAGTAAAACACTTGTTTGCAGTTGTGCTGGCGGCATTGATGCTGTGTCTGCTTATGCCCGTTGCTGCGTTTGCAGAGGAAGCATCCGATGGAAAAATGATCGTCTACGCAAAACTCCCATCTGACTGGTCAGACCCGCACCTGTGGGCATGGGCAGACGATGGCACAAACGCTTTTGATGCATGGCCCGGTGGCGAGATGGAAGCAGACAGCAACAATGATGGCTGGTATTACTGCTGGATTCCCGAAACCACCAACAACATTATTATCAATGCAAATGATGCAGCGGTTCAGACCAGCGACTACAAGCTGGAAAGCAAGAATGCTTGGGTCACGGTGACTGATGCAGAAAATGTGGAAATCAGTTACGATGCACAGACTACCGGTGATCTGCCGGAGTATGTAGAAAAATTCAAGATCCATGCGCAGGTTCCCGATGATTGGCAGGATGTCTGCCTGTGGGCATGGTCTGCACCGGATGGCAAAAATGCTTTTGAAGCATGGCCCGGCAAGACCATGAGCAAAGGCGAAGATGGCTGGTACACTGCCAGCGCTCCCGTTTGGGTGAACAGCATCATTGTCAACGGCAACAGCGGCGATGTGCAGACGGAGGATATCTCCATCGATGCAGCTGAGGTGTGGGTTACGGTTTCTGAGGACGGAACTTCCGATTTTACGTACAATGATCCGAATGCTCCCGTTGCAGAAGATATTACCGTTCATGTAAAAGCTCCCGCAGACTGGAGCGAGCCGCATCTGTGGGCATGGTCCGCACCGGACGGCACGAACGCATTCTCTTCTTGGCCTGGCGAAGCCCTGCAGGAAGGGGAGGACGGCTGGCTGACGCTTTCTGTTCCCGGCTGGGTCAACAGCATTATCGTGAATGGCAGCGACGGCAGCGTTCAGACCAGTGACCTCAGTGTGGAAACAGGCAAGGATCTGTGGATCGTGGTGAGCGATGCGGAAAATGCAGAAGTCACCTATGAAGCCCCGGCTGAGACTGTAGAAACAGCAGAGGCTCCTGCTGCAGAGAGCGAGCCTACGGTTGCAGCGGAACCCGCAGAAACCAAGTCCAACGCGATGCCGATTGTAATTGTCGTTGTTGTGGTGATTGCCGTTGTGGCAGGCGGCGTGGTCATCTCCAAAAAGAAAAAGTAATCTTCCTTAGAAAATCATAGAGTACGGGCTGAACGGCCCGTACTCCTTATTTGACACAATCAGAAAGGCAGGTATTCCATGAAGCGCCTGATAGCAAGATTTTTAAGTGTATGTGTAGCGGTATCGTTGCTGATGACCGGCTGCTCGTCGGGCGGCACGGATAATACTGCGCAGACAGATGGCCCGGTTACCATCACGATCTGGCACGACAAAGAAGATGAAGTCGCGCAGGCGTTGCAGACAGAGTTGGATACGCTTGCCCCGGATATCGTGGTAAAACTGGAAAAGAAAGACGGTCTGACCGATTCGCTGAAGATGGTCGGCAACGACCCGAATTCTGCCCCGGATATGTACTTCTTTGCCCACGATAAAATTGGCGTTTACGCTGAAATGGGCATTCTCGCACCGATAACGGATTTCGTTGACAAGAGCACCTTGGATCAGTACATTCCGATGACGATTGAGGCTGCTACCTACAAAGGGGAAGTGTATCAGCTTCCGATCTACTTTGAGACGCTGCTCTATATGTACAACAGACGTTATATGAGTGATGATGAAGTACCTTCGACCACAGAAGAACTGTACAAATATATGCAGGAAAACACGAAAGGCGGACATTACGGCTTCGTGGAACAGCACAGCACGGCGTACTATGCTGCGGGCTGGCTCCATGCGTTTGGCGGGTACATTCTGAACGAAAATGGTGAACCCGGCCTCGATGATGAGAACACCATCAAGGCGCTGGAATACCACAAGAAATTCGTGGAGCTTATGCCAACCGAGGGTGAGTATTCTACCGTGAATACGCTGTTCCGCGAAGGAAAAGCACATTCCACCATCGGTGGCCCTTGGCTGGTTCCCACGGCGCGCGAGAGCGGTATTGACCTTGGCATTGCACCGATGCCTACTGTAGATGAGACTGGCAACAAAATTGCACCGTATTCCGGTGTGCAGGGTATCCATGTACTGAAAGTTGCAGCTGAGCGCAAGCACGATGCCATTGCAAAGGTCTTGCAGGTCCTGGCAAACGATTCCGTTGGTATTGCGATGGCGAAAGCAAGCGGCTGCGCCCCTGCAAAGCAGAGTTGCTATGATGACCCGGCTATCAGCGGTGACGATATGGTTATGGCTATGTACGATACGGCGCAGGATGCGGTTCCCATGCCGAACGTTCCCGAAATGGACGTTATGTGGACTGTTACGGAAAATCTGCTTGTGGATGTAAACATGAGCGGAAAAGATGTCCGCAGCAGCGCGCAGGCCGCCCAGCAACAGGCAGAGAGCCTTATCAAACAGATGCAGTGATGCGGAAAGGCCGCACTATGAAGAAAAATAAAAAAGAAACGTTTTGGGCCTATTTGTGCAGCGCCCCCTCGTTGCTTTTGATTTTGCTGATCGTTGTATTCCCAATTCTGTACACGGCGTACATCTCCTTTACAAACATGAATGTTTACCATTGGTTCAACTTCTCGTTTGTAGGGCTGAAGAATTATAAAGACGCGCTGTTTGTTTTTGATTCCGGCTTTTTGGCGGCACTGCTTCGAACCATACTGTGGACTGTGCTGAATATGGTGCTGCAGCTTGTGATTGCCTTTGTGCTGGCCAGTCTTTTGAACATACAGGATTTTAAGGGTAGGCGAGTCTACAAGACACTGCTTATGATCCCTTGGGCCATGCCGGGCTATGTGTCGATCCTGCTCTGGAAAACCGGCATCTTCAATTCGCAGTTCGGCTTGCTGAACCAGTGGATGCAGAAGCTGGGGCTGGCGACAGTGCGCTGGCTGGCAAACGATGTCTCGGCATTTCTCTGCTGCACGGTTGTCAACCTTTGGCTGGCGCTGCCGTTTATGATTATGATTATGGATGGTGCTTTGCAGGCGGTGGATCATAGCTGCTACGAGAGTGCGATTCTCGATGGCGCAAACTGGTTCCAGCGGGCGTACTTTATTACGATTCCCGCAATCCGCCAGATTATTGCTCCCTCGGTGCTGATTACCGTGTTTACGACATTTAAGCAATTCGACGTGGTATACCTGCTGACACAGCAGGCAGGTGCGAAAACCGGTGCCAATATCCACACCATCCTGACCTATGCCTACGAGAACGCCTTTATCACAAACAATTACGGATACAGTTCTGCGGTCTCCATTTTGATTTTTGCTATTTTGATTCTGTTCTCGGTGGTGACCAGCCGAAAAGCAAAGGAGGGGTAACAGATGACGCGGCATCAAAAGCGTATGCTCAAGCAGGCAGCCAAGCAGATTTGTCTGCATATTTTGTTCATCGTGATTTGTTTCGTCACGCTGATCCCGATTTTGTATGCACTGTCGGTTTCTTTGAATGCCGACAACAGTCTTGTGAGTTCGGACTTCCGTTTTATCCCGAAGAACTTCACGCTGCGAAATTATGTTGCGGTCTTTACCGAAGAACCTGTCATGCTGTGGTTTAAAAACAGTATGACGCTGGCGGTAGTCACCGTTGTTATTTCGCTTGTGGCAGCAATTCCGGCTGCCTATGCGTTTTCCCGTATGCGCTTTAAGGGGCGCAAGCCGATTCTGAAGCAGTTGGTTCTGCTGTACTCTTTCCCATCTGTCCTTTCCATGTTTGCGATTTATACACTGCTGCGCCCGCTGGGACTGATCAACAGCAAAGTTGGCTTGATTCTGATTTATACCGGAACGATGGCTGAGTTTGGTCTGTTGAACATGAAAGGATACTTTGATACGATACCGCGCGAAATCGAGGAAGCGGCGGAAATTGACGGCGCAAGCGGCATCCAGCTTGTCACGCGCATTGTTCTTCCGCTGGCGCGCCCCAGTATTTTGGTTACGGCGGTTATGATCTTGATTTATGTCTGGAATGAATATCTCTTTGCAACGACCTTTATGACAGGTGCCGAGAATTATACACTGGCAGCCGGATTGTACTCTTTGCAGGCAACAGAAATGAGCGGAAGCTGGCCAGTTTTTGCAGCGGCCTCGCTGGTAGTCAGCCTGCCGATTCTGATTGTGTTCTTTGCCGTACAGCGTCATATGACCTCCGGCCTGACTGCCGGTGGTGTCAAAGGTTGATTGCCCCAAACAGGGAGATGACACAATGAATTTTGAAGCCATCCAACACATCCCGATGTCACAGCAGGCACACGGGATCGACCCAAACCATGTCGTGTTCCGGCTGCGCGCCGGGCGCGATGATCTAAAGCACTGCACGCTGTTTTATGCAGACCGAGCCTGCCGCCTGACACCGGTTATTTTCTCGTCTGTGGAAATGCAGGTGGAAGCGCAGGACGAATGGTTTGATTACTTCCAAGTCATCTTGGAAAGCCCCTATAAGCGGATCTGTTACTATTTTGAACTTGACGACGGAACGCAGAAGCTGCTGTATTACGGCGATTTCTTTACAGATCACCGCGTGGACGACAGATCGGAATACTACCAGCTGCCGTTTAACCATCCGGCAGACATTGCAGCACCGCCTGCATGGGCGCAGGATGCAGTAGTTTACAATATCTTCCCGGACAGTTTCGCCACGGGTCACCGCTTTATCTCGGGCAAATCATCCGAAAAAGAGTGGAACGGTCAGATTACACGCGGAAAACTCGGCGGAACGCTGCGCGGCGTGATCGAGAATCTGGATTACATTCAAGAACTGGGTGCTACCTGCATTTATATGAATCCGATTTTTGCAGCAGGGGAGTACCACAAGTACGATTTGCTGGATTATCATCACATCGATCCCTGTTTCGGTACGGATGAAGATTTCCGACAGTTGGTCAACGACTGCCATGCACGGGGAATGCGTGTTATTATTGATGGTGTGTTCAACCATGTGGGGTGGAATTTTTTCGCTTTTGATGACGTGGTGCGCAATGGCGAAAACTCAAAATATAAAAACTGGTTTTACCATCTGCAATTCCCTGTAGAGAGACCGGAAGACCCCGAAACCTATCCGACTTATGAATGCTTCGGCTATGAGCGCATGATGCCGAAAACTAACACCTGCAACCCGGAAGTACAAGAGTATTTCTGCGAGGTGGGCCGCTATTGGGTGCGGGAATTTGATATTGACGGCTGGCGTCTGGATGTTGCCAGCGAGATCAACGACGGATTCTGGCGGGCATTTCGGCAGGCGGTGAAAGAAGAAAAGCCGGAGTGTATCCTGATTGGTGAGGTGTGGGAGACTGCCCAGCATTGGCTGAACGGTGATATCTTCGACTCCACCATGAACTACGATTTCCGCAAGCACTGCCGCCGATTCTTTGCCGAACAGAATATCGATGCAGCAGAATTCGATGCCCGCGTGACCAATATGCGGATGCGGTATAAACTCCCGGTACTGTACGCGCAGCTTAATCTGCTGGACAGCCATGATGTGAGCCGCTTCTATTCGCTGTGCGAAAAAGACCCGGCAAGAATGCAGCTCGCCGTGCTTTTCCAGATGACCTTTACAGGGATTCCGTCTGTCTTTTATGGTGATGAGCGTGGTATTTATGGCTTGCAGGAAGCAGAGTATCGCCATGAAATGACGTGGTCGCAGGAGCCGCCGGCCTTGGCAGATTTTTATAAAAAGGCAATGCATCTGCGAACGGAACACCCGGCCCTTTGCCGAGGCAGCTACCATACCATTGAGGCTGAAAAGAAAACTGGGCTGTATGGGTATGAGCGCCTCGACGGAAAAGAAAAGATCACCGTGTTCCTCAACAATCAATCTGCCGCCGCAGAGATTCCTCCGATAAACGGAAAGATGCTGTGGCAGCAGGGATACGAGGAAAAGAACAACAGCCTTGCCCCTATGGGGTTTGCCGTATTCACACAGGAGGTGTAAAACGTGAGCGTGACGATTCAGGAAGTGGCCGAAGCTGCGGGTGTGTCCAAGGCAACCGTCAGCAAGGTGCTGCATAAGTCATATTCTATATCGCAGGAAACCTGTGACCGGGTAAATGCGGTCATCAAGGAACTGGGGTATCAGCCGAATCGCCGCGCACAAAGTTTTGCTACCGGCGCAACAAAAACGATTCTCTTTTTGGCAGAAATGCAGCATGGCGTAGGATTTGATAACCCGCATCTGTTTGAAATCATGGCCGGAGTAGAGAACGCGCTTTCCGAAAAAGGGTATGGGCTAATTGTGCAGCACAGCACGGCGCTTGACCTTTGGCAGCATTTCGATGAACTGCTGCAGGGCTCCTATGTGGATGGTGTGATTCTGCACGCATCAGTCGTGTCAAAGGACGTGGCCCTTTGTCTGGCCCACACGGAACTGCCCTACATTGTTGTGGGTGCGCCGGATTTCTCCAACCAGCTTTGCTGGATCGATACCAATAACTCGGTGGCCGGGCAGATTGCAGTTACACATCTGTGGCGCAACGGATATGACAGGATCGCATTCATCGGTGGCCCAAAGGAAGATACAATTTCTGCGCACCGTCTGAGCGGCGCACTTGCAACTCTAAACGAGAAAATCCCGGCAGGATATTTGCGGGAAGGACCGCCCACCAGTGAGGGCGGCGCAGCAGCCGCACGCGCCCTGCTGGAACTGCCGATACGGCCCAACGCTGTGATCTGCGCAAACCAGTATATTGCGTTTGGCTGTGTGAATGAACTGAAAGCTTCCGGAATACGCATCCCGGAAGATATGGCTGTTATCACATTTGATGATTTTCCATTTTCTAAAATCATTGAACCGCAACTGAGTGTTGTGAACCTAGATATGTATGATATGGGTGAGCAGGCTGCGAAAGTTGTTCTGCGGCGAATCCGGACACCGCAGTATCTTGTACAATCGCAGACCACGCTGCCGATATTGATAGAACGACAATCGACAAAGAAGTTACCGTAAAGGAGGTAAGTATGGCTAAACATTTGGCAAAAAAGGCAGCGTGCCTTATCGGATCTGCAGCAGTTGCACTCTCGATGACGCTCGGAGCATTCCCTGTGTATGCGGATTCCGCTGCATCGGCTCCGGAACTGGGACCAGTTACGTCCAAGGATGTCGTCTACCAGATCATCACGGACCGTTTCTATGACGGAGACACATCCAACAATGTTCCCGCAGGATTTGATGCAACGCTCTATGATGGAACCGGGCAGGATCTGAAGCTCTACCAAGGCGGCGACTGGGCAGGCATCATCGAGAAGATTCCTTATTTAAAAGGTATGGGTGTCACGGCAGTTTGGATTTCCGCGCCGTATGAAAACCGTGATACGGAGATCATCGACTACCAAAGCGATGGCAGTCTCAACCGGTGGACGAGTTTCCACGGCTATCACGTTCGCAACTATTTTGCGACAAACAAGCATTTCGGAACGCTGAACGAATTCAAGGAATTGCGGGATGCACTGCACGCCAACGGCATTAAGTTGGTTATCGATTTTGTGACCAACCACACCAGCCGGGAAATGAACCCTACCGCGAACAATATCCCGGAAGACGGCAAGCTGTACGAGCCGGATCGCAAAGAAGATGGTACCTTTGCATTCGATGAGAATGGTGAGCCGTATGATTACAATGGGGATGGCTTGGTAGAAAACTTGATTGCCGATCCGCAGAATGATACCAATGGATGGTTCCACGGTTTGGGTGACCGCGGTGATGATAGCAGCCGATATGGCTATCGCTATAAGGACCTCGGTTCGCTGGCTGATTTCTCACAGGAAAATCAGGATGTTGCGGCATATCTGGAACAGGCAACTCTGTTCTGGGCGGATATGGGTGTAAACGGTATCCGCCATGATGCTACGCTCCATATGGATGCGGCATTCGCAAAGGGGCTGAAAGATGCGGTTGATTCGCATAATACGATTACCCAGTTCGGTGAGTTTTTCATCGGGCGGCCTGACCCCAAATATGATGAGTATGTCTATTTCCCGAAGCAGACGGGCATAAACAACCTTGATTTCGAGTTTTATCGCGCAGCGTCCACGACCTTTGGCGACTTCTCGACAACGATGGCGGACTTTGGCAATATGCTGCAGTACACGCAGGACGATTATGACTACGAAAATCAGGCGGTAACGTTCCTCGATAACCACGATGTGACGAGATTCGGCTACACGCAGAGAAGCCAAAAGACCTACAATGCAGCCTTGGCGACGTTGCTGACATCTCGTGGTGTTCCCAACATCTACTACGGTACGGAGCAATATGTTGTCCCCGCAGATGGCAGCGATGTCTCTGGACGTATCTTCATGCAGACGGATAGTTCGTTTGATACAGATACAACGGCCTACAATCTGATTGGCAAGCTGTCGGAACTGCGTCAGCAAAACGATGCCATTGCGTATGGTACTACTACGATTCGTTACAGCAATGATGATGTCCTTATCTACGAGCGGAAGTTCTATGATGATGTTGTACTTGTTGCAATAAATCGCCAGCCGGATAAAGCGTATACCATTGACAATGTGGAAACGCTGCTCCCGGAAGGTGAGTATGTGGACTTCCTCGGTGGTATGCTGAACGGTGAAAATATCAGCGTCTATGCCTCTACAGGAATCAACACTACGGCATCGATCACGTTGGATGGTGGTGAAGTAGGCGTTTGGCAGTACGATGCGGCAGCCAGCGCACCCGAAATCGGAAATGTCGTTTCTACGATGGGACGTGCAGGCAACCGTGTTTACATTTACGGTGATGGACTTGATGGAAATATCTCGGTCAAGTTTGGTGAAACCGAAGCAACGGTTGAAAGCAACACCGCAAATGAAATCGTGACGTATGTTCCCGATAATGCAGTGGCAGGATACAATGATATTACGGTTACGAAAGGAGATGCTGTCAGCAATTCGTTTACTTATAATGTCTTGTCTGGTGACCAGAACCAAGTCATTTTCCATGTAAAAGCTGAAACCAGCTACGGTGAAAACATTTACATCGTAGGTAACGTGCCGGAGTTGGGAAGTTGGGACCCGGATAAATGCACAGAAGCGCTGCTGAATCCCAATTATCCTGAATGGTTCCTCCCAGTGAGTGTTCCGGCAGGAACGGAAATCCAGTTCAAGTTCATCAAAAAGGACGCGAACGGAAACATTACGTGGGAGAGCGGTGACAACCGCATGGTTACTTCTTCGTCTCTTAGCGCCGGCACGGTTGATACAGAGGTCTACACTTGGAGAAATTGAGATACTAACGCTATTATCAACAAAGCCATAAGATACACAAATGCCCATTGGTTCAAAAAGCCGATGGGCATTTGTGTGTTTTATGGAAAATTTTGTTCATAGATCAAAATTGATTATGCTCTATATGTCAACGGTTCTGATATTTGTATGACCGTCAATCATTAGGTGTGGACAGAACAAGTTATGAGATTCTACCAATCATATTAGGAAAATCACAAATAATCATCATTATCTGGAGGTTAAAAGTTGACGGTAGTTGTAATGTGAGGTAGTGGCATTCACCAGGAAAAGTGAAATCCAAAAATAAAACTAGCAAATACAACAAAAAAGCAACGAGAAATTGTTCAAACAGACAAATTTGTCGATGAAATTGACGAAAGGCGAAACCTTTTTTAATACAGTACGGATTAGTGATATACAGATTTCAAATAAAAAGAAGGGAGCCAAACATGGTGAACTGTAAAAAGAGAAAAAATATGACAGGAACCGTTGATAATGCAGTAAAAGAAATAAAAAACTTTTTCCATACACTGCAAACATCAGAAAATTGGTTTAGGTTTGGAGTAACGTTTTCAACGCAGGAAAAATACTATTTCTTAGATACGGGAACAGGTAAAATTTTTCGAGTGAATCAACAGGTATATCGTGTACTGGAGTGCATTCTCAAGACAAACAACTTCGATAATTTGTCTTACTTGGGAATGACAGAGGAAGAACTATTGCTGGCTTTGAAAGAAATAGAAAAGGCCGTAAAAGAGGAGCACATATTGCAGGCACCCCGGGTGACAGGGATGGTCTATTATAAGGAAGACATAGAAAACAGTCTGGATCATGCAATGCAGGCTGTAACATTGGAAATAACGGAAAGATGTAATTTGCGTTGCGATTACTGTATTTACAATGAAAATGACAGTGATTTCCGTCAGTTTGGAAGTACAGATATTTCGTCTGACACCATAAAAACAGCACTCGATTTTTTTCTTTGCGCGTTGCGGGAAAGAATTTAATGTGGGTTTTTACGGAGGCGAACCACTTATAAGGTTTGATCTAATAAAAATAGCGGTTGAATATGCTGAAAAACTGGTTGATGGAACGAACAAAGAATTACACTTTTTCTTTGCTACGGAGTCCCCGGACGAAAATGCTATCAGTTTACAGGATGCCGTAGAACAGCTTACCGAAGAATATCGGGACCGGCTGGAGGAAATCGAAGCCGGTACAGAATACAACCGTCAGGAGATCCAGTCCAACGATGGCAGCTATGCCATCGCGTGGCAGAATGTCCTGGCGGTCTTTGCGTCTCAAACGGCGGGCGATGCCAACGGTGCCGCAGTAGCCTATCTGGATGAGGATAACGTGGAGCGGCTGCGCACCGTGCTGTGGGATATGAACGAACTGTACTGGCGCACCGAAAGCCAAACCCGTGAGGTAGAGCAGACCAATGAAGATGACGAATCAGAAACCACGACCATCACCGAAACGGTGCTGATCATCGAACTGATCCACCACACTCCGGAAGAAATGCGGGATGCTTATCATTTTACAAACAGGCAGAATGAGTACCTGACACTGCTTTCCGGTGATGAGACATCAATACTTTGGGGGGAACTGTTGGGTGGGTTTGTGCAGGGGAGCGGCGAAATCATGGCTCCCGGGATGGATACAGTATTTGCGGACGGCGCTCTGCAATGGCCATTGCCGATTGCTGGAACGATCACTTCTCCGCAGGGATACCGCACCGACCCCGTTACAGGCGAGATCAGCTACCACAGCGGTACAGACATAGCAGCGCCGGAAGGTACACCAATTTTGGCCGCTGCAGATGGTACAGTAACCATCGCCAACGCCACCGACAGCTGGGGTGGCAGTTACGGGTACTATGTCAAGATCGACCATGGTGGAGGGCTTACAACCTTGTATTCCCATTGCTCCAGTATTTGTGTTACAGTGGGCCGGCAGGTGCTGACGGGGCAAGTCGTTGCCTATGTTGGCCAGACAGGAAGAGCGACAGGGCCTCATCTGCATTTTGAAGTACAACAAAACAAATGATGAACGGGAATACTAAAGGACTATTTGCAAAATAGTGGTGCGAGCAACAGCCGTATGAAAGGCTCTCGGTTCACGTCATTGTAAAACAGTCAATTTTGTATCTGTAATATAGCAGTAACTATTTCCAGTTGCATTCGTATTAACTGCTTTCATCATCAGAACCTTGCCGCCATTGACACTTACACTGATTGGAAGAACATTTTCGTCACGAACGATGTTATCAACACGACCAACCAATACGTCATCTATATAGACTTCAACACTCATGTTGGCATCACGACTAGTATCATCAGAGGTTACGATATTTGCCTCGAACGTATCATATTTGCCATCCAACTTAAACTTGGCCCAAGCCTCCTGCCATGGCTCTAATTGATACGAAATACTATGTGTTGTACCGTACAAATCTTTGACGGAGGAAACTTGTTTACAACGTTCACTATCGAGCATTTCCAAATTGTCTAGACGCTTAGTCTCTATTTCATCCAAATACCCCTGGGCTACGACAGTATCGATTTCATCTATTGAGTATGTGTTTAACAAGACGGATTTTAGATTTTCCACCTGTTCTTTCAATGCTGCATTTTCACTTTGAAGAGTTTGTGCCTCACTGGTCAATTGTTTGTTTTGATCTTTTGTTGAGTTATACACATTAATTAGCTGCGCTGTAGCAGCGACAGTATCACCTGATTCTGTTAAATTGCTTGTTTGCGCATCTTCTCCTAAGGTCGAAATTACATTTACAATTGTCTGTTGTGAAGCGGTTTGCAGATTTGTTACTTCATTTTTGAGATTGTTCGCAACTTGCGCTTGAAAGATTCCGAAAACAGCGCCAATTAAGCCAAAAAGTGCTGTGAGCAGCGTTATAACGTTGTTGGCTGTTTTGGATTTATCTTCTGATTTCATTGCTGTACTTCCTCCTTTTCGCTCGGTGACTGCAACCTATAGCCGATTCCTACGACAGTTTTTGGACCGTCCAAACCCAGCTTTTTTCTTATATTACAGATATGGATATCTACAGTACGGGTATTTAAATCGGATGGGAAATTCCAAACTTCGGACAGAATTTGCTGCCGCGAAAGCACTCGCCCTTGATATTGGAGCAGATAACATAACAGACAATACTCCATTTTGGCAAGATGAACTGGTTTTCCATGCAGAAACACCATGTGGGTAGCCAGAGTCACTTTGATTGCGCCATAAACGATGAATGCAGATTCATCATCCTTCTGCATTTAGAGCTACCCCTTTCATTTCGTAGTCATCCTGCAAGTATCCTGCCAAGGCGATGACTACCAGTAGCGCTGCTGCAACAATCAGAAGAATCATCCAAGCATTGTTATATGGTAGACCTTCCTCCCCGGCGTAACCTTGAGTTGTCAGAAAATTTGCCGCATGGAACAATGGCCAGAACCCCAGCCACTCTATCCCGCCCTCCATACCGGAAAGGCTCAGCAATGCCGGAAGACAGTACCCTACCGCGCTGACAAACAAAGCCGGAAGCAGATTGCCAAATGCCCGCCCGAGGGTGAGGGTAATGGCGCCCATACACAAACAGGCCACTACACGGCAGAAAAGCCAGAATAACAACACATCTGATAGAGTTACGAACGAAGGTAGGCTCTCGAATTCCGAAATGCTCATCGCTGGGGCAAGCAGGGCGGGCAAACCATAGTCTCTCAGTACTTGGATCAGATGCGGAAGGCAGGAGGATACCGCGATGACTGCAGCCACACCAGCACTGACTGCCAGTTTTGCTCGAACTGTGCGCTTGCGGCCCAACGGTGTCACACAGAGGATGGTTTCCATGCCGCCGCGACGTTCCATGGAAAACATCCCCGAAAAACAGATCGCGCAGGCCAGCGTGCCGGTGATAATTCCGATGAGGGAATTTTTTTGCTGCGCATTTGGGGTTCAAAGGGCCGTAAAACCCTGGGCCGATGGTCAGGAAAACAACGACCAGGGCGCACTTTTGGCGGGGGCCAGGGGAGACCTCTTTACCGAAGCCCCTGGCTCGGGGGCCTGGGCATAGGTCTTTTCGAGGTTGTCGGTAGTCAGTTTTCGGGCCTTTTTGGGGGGACACGGAGAGCAGGATTAGGACTCATTTGTTTCTTCTAGTCGATTATCAATTGCTTCTTCGATTTCTGACGCTGGCAATATTTCCTCTTTTCCAAAACTACTATTGGAAGATTCAAAAACAAGAATATCGCCCAACGAATTGCCAAAAAAAATATGGCGATTACTGTTAATTGAATCTACTTCAAGTGGAATTAATATTGTTTGATCATCAAAAAATAAGTATAGTTGCGATGAGTAACGAGATTCCTCAAAATCAAAGTTATCAGGAAGAGTGCTGAATAGAAATACGTCTTTATATGGATGCTTCCACAATAGCTCGTCTGGATAATTGGTCAAATTTTCGGGAAATGAAATATTATTACCTTTGCCATCAAATGCCACAGTGGGCGGTTCTTCTTGCGGATCATAAATTCGGGTAAAAAATGTGTTCCCCACAGTTTCCAACTTGAATGGATTGCAATTTCTTGCTGAATATGGGGTCAATGCTGAAATTTCAAACTCTCTTAAACGGTTTCCGTCGCGATCTAGAATAAGCATGCTATAGACATACTTTTCATCCGAACGCTGTTGTATTTGCATAACAGCTATTTGATCTGGTGATACATCATAGACCCACGGACGCTTTTTCTCGAACGGAACAGATCTTTGGTTTGTTTCTGCTTGATAAATAATGCGACATTCATCAGTTGAAATGGAGTAAGAAAGAATGGTTGGCGTATAGGTGTCACCTCTAACAGCATCAACCATTAAATAGATTTGGTCATTATCACAACTTTTTTGAAATGTATAAAGCGATTGAACCGTTTCACTATAAACGATTTCCATTTCACCTGTATTGCAATCAATTTTCTGCCACTGAACTATCAAGTTGCCGCCGTCATCAACAACACATGGGGCACGGAAATAGTAGCGGTCATCTAAAATAGTACCATTTTCATAACGATAATCGTACGCATAGTTTCCTATCTGAGAGAGTGCCCCTTCATTCACATTATATTTATAGAGGGTAAAACTACTACCATTGGCATCATAAACCATTTCCTCAAATAGAATCGTATTATTCCCGTATACCAGCGGATATAGTTGCTCGGATTGATCCGCAACTTGAATTTCATTATCTGCAAGGGCTTTACTATTAGCTCTTGTAGATTTTCCTGATATCTGTAATGCTTTACCTAATGTGATTTCATTACTCGGCACATCATCTTCAATACTGCCCAAATTCTTATTACTTGCTGATGAGGATGTTTCAGACGTTGCTTGCGAATCAGGAAATGAAGCAGAGATTGAAGATGATTGATCTGAATAAGCGCAAGAAGACAGTATTGTGGCTGCAAGACACATTGTCAATGCTCTTATATGTATAGATACCTTTTTCATAACAACCTCCAGCCCCCACTGCCGATTATCAACAAACAGGCAGCGGGGACTTCTTCACGTAATATAGAATTTAGAAGATGGCTCGATCGCAGACGTTATTTACAGCAGTATATGTCACACTATATTTGCCAGAACTGTAACCGCTAACACGATCTGCATAGGGGTCGGTTACATTACATACTCGGCCCGAATCAGTATATCCGTTCAGGTTCATGTAATGGCCGGACGTCGTATAGGGCCACTTGGAAGTGTCGTTAATACCATTTCGACCTGCATTTGCATTCGAAATGGAAACGTGAAGAATAATAGGCGCCCCTGTTCCAATGTTATTTGTGACCAAGGTAGGCAACGTGCTATTGTCCCAGTACCAGAGAACCTGATATCCCAAGCCAAAAGCGTTGTTCAAATATGTGGCGATTCTGTTAGTATCAGTGCCGTAGGTTGTTGTTGTTCCCAACGCACTTGCGATTTGCGACTGGGAAGGGAGGTTGACATCGGTGCGCAAAAAGAAACGATAAGTCTGCCTTGTCGTTGCAGGGCCGCAATAGTAGTTGTTTTCCTGACTATAAAACGGAACATTCAGGTTTTGGCTAGTTGCATAGGGTGTAATGGGTACCAGTTTTCCGCTTGCGATATCCTGTACTTGCTGCATATGTTCCAACGCAGCAGAAATGTTTGATTCAGAGCCATTGTTTTCTGCATCGGCAATAAACCGATTGCGCTGTTCCTCATAAGAAATATAGGGCGTGTAATCGCGTTCAATCAGTGTATTGCTATTATCAGCCGCAAACGCTGGTACAGCCATCACAACCGCCACCATCAGGGCCAGACATGCAGTTAGAAGTTTCTTGCTCAGGGTTTTCATCACGTAAATCCTCCTTTTCATGAGATTTTTCTTTGTGAATTGATTAATGGGGGAGTGCACCAACACTGCGCGCCGGTGTTGGCCATTACAAGTCGTGGTCGATTCCCGGGTGCATCAATCCTTTCTTGTAACTAAACCATATCACGGCAAAGCAACGGCTTACCACAAATATGTAGTAAAATGGGGGCGATTCGACATAAAAGACGAGTGGACAGTATGTAAAAAGACCCGGCGCTATTAAAGGCCGGGTCAATGTGACGTATTTATGTTGTACAAATGAGTCCTATTGGGTTCATTCTATTTAGCCAACAGACGAACAACCTCAGCAACCAAACGCAATCGCTGGTCTGTGTTTTTTGCGTTTAACGAGGTATCTTCAAATGCTTGAACTATTGCAGTGACAATTTTTTTCTGCTCTTGCGTTAGAGTATGCACTGAAAGCAAATCAGCATTTTCTCCATAAACTAAGGTGTCGAGGGAGACACCAAGCAGATCGGCCATTTCGATAAGGCAATCAACAGACGGTAACTTGGCGTTTGTCTCGTAAGCACTGATAGTAGAGGTTTTCTTCCCCAATTTGTTGCCCAGCATTTGCTGTGTCCAACCTTTGCCCTCGCGCAATTGCGGATGTGGTCTCCGATATAATTGTGGCGTTCTGTATCTTTCATGTCTTACATCCTGTTTGAAGCGGCCTGTCGCCGTATGATTATCTCTAAGGTAAGACAATTTTATACTATTGGACTTGCCAATCGGTGTCATTTTAAGATATTATTACACTTAAAGTGTAATATGAAGATAAAACTTGACTTTTGGGAGATTTAATCTTATGTTGTATGGTAAAGAAGGACAACTGCTTCGTCGAAGTAAAGGTGAGGATGCCAATATGAAGAAAATAAATATTTTACTATGCGATGATGATAAAGATTTCTTGCGGCGGTTGGCAGATACTGTGACCAAACAACCCTTGCCTAAAGGCACATCTGCAAATGTAACTATGAGCAGCCACCCGGCAACCCTTACAGACCGGCAGCTGTCGGAGTATCAAATTATGTTTCTGGACATTGACATGGAAGAACGAAGCGGAATGGATATCGCACGCCGAGTGCGTGAACTCCATCTCGATACGATTTTGATCTTTGTAACAAATTATCCGCAATTTTCGTTGGAGGGGTATGAAGTTCGTGCATTTCGCTACCTACTCAAACAGGAACTTGAGCAAAAGTTGCCATTGTATTATCGGGATGCGTTGGCGGAATTCCCATGGGAGGAAAAGTCTTTGCAATTCTCCATCAATGCAGAACCGTACAGTGTCCCCTACGACAACATTCTTTATCTGGAAAGCCGACATCGAGTTATTTATTTGCATACAGTGAATCTGGGACGTGCCGGAGATCATTTCTATGGCAGGATGGAGGATTTGACAGAAGAACTGGAACCAGAGGGCTTTTTACGTATTCAGAAAAGTTATCTGGTCAATATGGCACACATCAAAAAGCTTAATTTCGACCATGTGCTTCTCAGTAATGGTGAAGAATTGCCTGTTAGCCAAAAGCGCTATGCACAGCTTAAGATTCAATATTTGGGATGGAAAAACAAGCAGTGGGGGAAATCACTGTGATAGAGTATTTTTTGACATACCTGTGGACAGCGTTGGATTACGTCGGTGCTACATTTCTTTTCGATGGATTCGCAACCAGACGGTTTAAGCGACTGGCCTTTTGGGGAATCACGGGCAGCTATATCTTGTTTGAGAGTACGGTACTGAATCTTATAATGCCTGCAACAGCCAACTACAGGATGGTACTGTTCGCACTGATTTTTTATGCGATTTTTTACATAGTGCAGTACAATAGTACTGTTATCTTTTGCCTTTTTATGGCTGTGATTTGTTATGCTATTAGCTGCTGTGTAGATGACATGTGTTATACATCCTTGTTTTTATTCACAAAAACAAATTTTGTAAGCACTTTTTTCTTGCCGTTTACTGTGCGTTGCATAACAGTTGCTATCTGCTATCTGCAAAAACGATTGCGTACAAAAAATGGGGCATTGCCGGCAAATTGGAAAACGTATATAGTTCCAATGCTGATTTCGCTTGCTAATATATTGTTGGTGTTCTATTTTGGTGCAAGTTTTCGGTGTGGTCAAATGGCGGAAAAGCCACTGTTTGTTTGTGCCCTATTCTTGACAAGCATACAAGTGGCGGCGCTATTTCTTGTTAGCTGGATGGAACAAAATGCACATTTTCGAGAAGAAGCCCTCAGCTTGCAGACAAAGGCCAAAGCTCAACAAGAAAACATTGATGCATTAAGTGCAGCGTATGCGCAGCAACGTAAACTGACCCATGATTTCCACGCGCATTTGGATTTGTTGGCGGCTTTTCTGAATCGAGAGGATGGAACCGAGAATGCGCGAAACTACATCCGCAACTTGCAAAAAACTACTATTACAAGATTACTTCTTGTATCTACAAAAAACACCTCGATGGATGCATTGCTTAACCAAAAAGCTTTGTTGGCAAAAAAGAGAAATATTGACATCCAGTTTATGGTAAACGATCTTTCCCCTTTGAAACTTTCCATTGTGGATTTGACGGTCATTATCAGTAATATTTTTGACAATGCCATTGAGGCGTGTGAAAAGTTGCCAGAGGAGGAACGCCAGATACGGGTACAAGTTCTTTTGGAGGAGGAAGAACTTTTCTTTTCTGTACATAATCGCTCGCTGCCAGTATCCATACAGCCGGGACAATTGCCGCCTTCTACCAAAGAAAACCCGACACTCCACGGCTATGGCCTTGAAAACGTTCGTTCCATTTTGAAAAAATACAAAGCAGTTTATACTATGGAATACCAAGAGGGGTGGGTTTATTTTGCTACGGAACTGCCAAATACTTTGCTTTCATGACATAAAAATCGTCTTTTGAGACAAAAAGCTGGCAAACCGCATTGCTATGCTTTAGTATATTCAATATGAGTAGAAACTAAAAGGAATTTTTATGGAACTGTTGGCAAATAAATTGACAGACTGTTGTTTACGGGCAAAGCTTATTGAAGAAAATCAATCCGATTGGTGCCGGTATGCATTACAAATGCGTATTACCAATGTGGGTGGTTTTTTAATCCTAATGGCATTTGGTCTGTTTTTGGCCCCTTGGCCGCAGGTAATACTGCTTAATCTGGGTGTGGCATTTTTGCGCAGAAAGACCAATGGATTGCATATGGCAACCGTAGGAGGATGTTTTTCTTTTTCATTACTTTGTGAATATGGCTGTTTAGTTGCCATAAAATTTATGCAACCTTTGATAGCCTTGGCTTTGTTTATATGTGCAACGATTACAATTCTTGCGTTGGCTCCTTGTAATAATAAAGAAATCCATTATACAGAAAAAGAAAAGAAATGTCTTCAAAAGGCAGTACATAGAAGGATTGCGGAGTACGCACTTATTGTAATGGTACTATTTACTATTGAACCGGTGTTTTCTTATATATTGATTATGGCAGAATCAAGCGTTGCATTGCTTGTTGTTTTAGCAAAGCGAGGTTTTGGTATTCAATAGTGATCCGTTACAGACGAAAAGGAGGTGCGTTTATGAAATTGCAAGCAAAATTGTATAAAGGTGTTCGTAATGTATTGCAAAATATGTTGCAGCGTGAGGCCGGCAGCGAGCCGTGTACGACTTTTTGGTCTTATCAGCCCCACCGCCCTGAAACACCCCTGCCGCAGCCGAAAGATAAAAAATAATGGTCGCTCTTAAATCGCTCTAAATGAATACGCGCCCGCCGCATCTTGTATGCGGCGGGCGTTTTTTGTCTCTAAATATTTTTTTGTTTTAATGTAAAGGTCTATTTGACATTTGGCAGCTACAATTTTGACAGAGCCAAAACAAGGTGGTGAAGGGAAGTGGACGCGAACTGGCGAAGAGATGCGATTGTTGAGCTTCTTCGCCAGAAAGGCAAGGTAAAAGCACGCGAACTGGCCAAACGGTTTCATGTGACTCGGCAAACAATTTGCCAAGATATAACTGCCTTATCGCTTCGTTGCGATATTTACACAGAGCGCGGTCAGAATGGTGGAATCTATCTGTTAGAGAAAAAGAGACCTGTCCGCAAATCGCTCAGCTCATCGCAGATTGAGGTCCTTGAGCAACTTTTACCATCTTTATCCGAGGAAAAGCGTCTTATCGTCCAGTCCATTCTCCATGATTTTGGCTCCTAGCGGGCAGCATGCCCGACCTTGATAATTGAATACTCAGCACGGAGGCACGTTCCCAGAACAGGAAGCGTAATCAGAGAAGCGCCATGACATACAATCAGTACCTGACAAGGATGTCACCGGATTGTACCGAGCGATCAATTCTACCGACAAAGCAGTGAAGCCTGCTTCGCCATGATCTGTAAAGGGAGATAATGATACACCTGTTGCCCCGCACGTCAGACGGGGTGGCCGACCTTGGGTTGAAATCCTTAGACCCTTGGAACACCAGTGAAAACTGCGCAAGCGGCTTGCCGAACGAAAGTGAACCGTGTTCCCGGTTGCCAGGGGGCGAGCTGCAAATATGGCATTTCTGCATGTTATTCTCTTTTCTTCTGAACATCAACAGCCCCATGTGTTGATGTCGAACCCGTGCGACGCAGTGCACCAACCGCTGCGCCGCATTATTTTGTCATCAACCGAGGAGATGATCCAATTGCAAAATCCGGAAACGGGTTATGAGAAAGCTCATCGACAGGTAGAGCAAATCTTTCGACGGTTCTTCCCAGCCAGAGGAATGGTCACACGCGAAGGCCAGATTCAACTGTGCCACACGATGCTGGACGCCCTGTTTGGCCGGGATGTTGCACTGTGTGACGCCGGCGTGGGACTGGGAAAGACTTATGCCTACCTGGTTGCTTGCGTGCTGTGGCAGCTGCGAAGGCCACAGCAGATGCAACGCCCGGTGGTGATTTCCACCGCCAGCATCGCGCTGCAGAGCACCATCCTCAAAAAATACATTCCGTTTTTATCAGATGTTTTAATACAAAACGGATATGTTCAAAAACCCATTTGTGCAGTGCTGCGAAAAGGGAAAGAACGCTTCGCCTGTGACAAACGTCTGCTGATTCGCCAAAAACAGATCAGTGTGCGCGGCGAACGCTTCCGCAGAAGGGCAACCGCCTTGCGCGCTGCCAACCAATGCCTGGACCTGGATCTTTTGCCAGGGATTTCCCGTCATGATCGCCGCTTGATCTGTGTTCCAGAGCGGTGTAGTCGCAGCTGTATCTTACATTCCGATTGCCGATACCGGCAGTATTTGAAAGATTCCAACGATGCATCCGTTACCATTCAAGTCTGCAATCACAACTACCTACTGGCAGACGCAGCTCACCGTCAAAACGGATGGAAGCCCCTGCTGAAAGACTACCAGGCACTGATCATCGATGAGGCCCATAAACTGCCGGAAACAGTTCGCCAAATGAACACCCGGCGGATTCGTTCGTCAGACTTGCTTCATTTCGAAAAAATTCTGGTAACCAGCCATTGCACGTTGGGAGCCCAGAAACTCCGTGGAGCGAGCCGGGCATTTCTGACAGCATTTACACCGGCAGAGAACGAATCGGAAAGGGCAAAATCACTTTGCCTGACAACCGAGCAATCCGCCGCATTGCAGCATTTGAATAGAGTTATTGAGGAAATTCTCAAGCTGGAGAACAAAGAAACACCGCTCGTTCTACGCAATAAATTGCATGATATTCAAGAATTCCTGCCGCTTTTCCTTCGCCGGGATACAACTTTTGTGCGCTATGTGGAATGCCGCCGAGAAAACGGTATATTGTCCACCGATTTGTGTGCAGTGCCCTTCGATCTTCCCCAATGTGTCTACGATGCACTCTGGCGGGAGCAGAAACCAGCCATCCTAACCTCTGGAACTCTGGACACCGGAGAAGATTTTACTCATGCAAAACATCGGCTCGGGTTGGATCGCGGAACCCCATTGCGCACGCTGCGCATCCTGTCCCCTTTCCGCTACGATGAGAATTGTTTACTCTATTTTCCCGAACCTCAGCATACGAAGCCTCCCTACAAACAGGACGAAGACCGCGTGGCTCATCAGATCCAGGAGCTAATCAACACCGCAAACGGACACACGTTGGTGTTATTCACATCCTATGATCAGATGGGCCGTGTCTATGAAAAACTAAAAAATAAGTTCCCTGTGCCTGTGCTGCAAGTACAACGCAATCCTCAGGTCTATCTGGAACGCTTCAAGCAGCTTCCCAATGCGGTCCTGTTCGCAAGTGGAGCCTGCTGGGAAGGCGTGGATTTCCCCGGAGACATGGTTTCATTGCTTATCATCGTGAAGCTACCATTTAAGGTACCTGACCCGCTGGGAGAAGCCCTGCGGAAGCAGTACCGCAATCTTCACAGCTACATCCAGGCCGAAGTTGTGCCGGAAATGCAGATCAAACTGCGGCAGGGGTTTGGCCGCGCCATCCGCACCGAAAGCGACAGCTGCGTGGTTGCCGTTCTTGACCCTCGCGCAGCACCGGGAAAGCGATACCGTCAGGCCGTTCTGGATGCCTTACCGAAAATGCCAATTTCGGACAAACTAACAGATATCCAGAGCTTTTTACAATCCAAGAAAAATCCCAGTTATTTCGAGCCCCGATTCCCTAAGGAGGTTGATTATCATGCGGGCAATTTGTTTCATTCAGGAAGTCAGAAACAGCGATCTCACCATGCGGCAGCAGATTCTGATCTGCCGTAAAGCACTGCGCAAACTACGCTGGCCTTGCGTACAGGAACTGTACGCTCAGGCAGGAACCGAAGAACAACCGCTTACTCTGCGCCCCGGTGTAATGGACTTGCTTCACACCGCTGCAAACGGTGAGGTAGATGTTTTGATCGTGGTGGATATTAACCACCTGTATTGTGGCCGCCCCGAATTGGAAGGATTGCTTGCTTCTCTTTTGCAATACGATGTACACACTTTCGGGATCAAGTGCGGTTGGATCGAGCCAGGTGGCCGGCACTGGATGGTCCTTCCGAATTACGATTCGGAGGTGTGAAATGGAGCGCAAGAAACAAGATGCTTTGTTCTTCCCGCGTATCTGGTTATATGCGCGCACCGGAAGCGGACATCGTGCCGTTGCTGAACAGCAACTGGTAGAACTCCGTGAATGGGCAATCTGCAACGGATACAGTATCGTAGGCCAAAGCTGCGAATGTGCTCAGGCCGATTCTTTTTGGCGGCCCGGCCTATTTGCGATGCTCCGGGCCGTGCGCAGAGGAGATGTTGATACTATTGCAATTACGAGACTATCTCGTCTTTCAAGAAGGAAAAGAAAACTCAGCAAAATTATTGCAATATTACAATTACATGATGTAACGCTGACCGCTACAGAAATGAACCTGAGATATCAACTCTATCTCTATGGTTTGAAAGGTATCTCGGTTAGTTAATGGCGAAAGGAAAAAGTGTGAAAGAATCTATTGAGGAACTGCCGGATGGGCGGGTGAGAATAGTACGCGAAGTTTGCGGGATGCCAGTTTCCATTATCTTTTCAGCGCAGGAGGACAATAAAACCCTAGAAAATATAAAAGCGATGATCATGGATGCCTACGCAGAGAGAAAACTCCGTGAGGGTAAACTGTCAAATTGTGACCAGTTGTAGAGAGTATGTTTCTCCGTTTTGGTGATAGCTTTCCTCCCGTTGATTGAGTATTGTTGGTATGAGCAAATAGCCCGAACTAAGTGAATAGGGGAGGAACAACAATGACTTTTTGGGACCAACATGGTCAGGAAGTGGAAATCTCGCAAGCGGATCAGAAGTGGCTGGATGACGCTTATTTTACTGCCCAGCAAATGCGGTTGCCCGTGGATTTGCCGCGCGCCGCTTTGTCCTACCGCGTGTCGACCAAGGGCCAGGTGGATCACGATGATATTCCCATGCAGAAGATTGCCTGCCGGAAGTTTGCCCAGGAGCATGGATGGCGTGTAGTGTTGGAGAAGGCAGAAAAAGGTGTCTCTGGCTCCAAAGTCTCCGCCAGTAAACGGGATGTGATTCAGTAATTACGCAGCGAGGCAAGCAAGGGTAACTTCGATATCCTTCTGGTGTATATGTTTGACCGGCTGGGACGCATTGAGAGTGAAACACCATTCGTACTGGAATGGTTCGTCCAGCACGGTATCCAGATGTGGAGCACCCACGAAGGCCAGCAACGCATCGAAAGCCATGGCGATAAGCTGATGAACTATATTCGATTCTGGCAGGCAGCAGGGGAGAGCGAAAAGACCTCCATGCGAACCAGAGACCGTATCCGTCAGATCGTTTCCAGCGGACACTTTGCCGGAGGCTTTGTCCCTTACGGATATCGAGCTATTAATAAAGGTAGAGTCAACAAGAGAGATCAGCCCGTAAAGGACCTGGAAATCAATCCAGATGAAGCGGAATGGGTCCGCGAAGTATTTATGAAAGTGGCGGAAGAAGGTGCCAGTGGGTATGCCATGGCACAGATGCTGAATCAACGAGGGTTGCGTACCCGCCAGGGGGCGGAGTTTCAGTCTTCCAATATCAAGAGACTGATTCAGCACGAGGGGTATACGGGATATATCATTACTAAGGCGGCACGGTCGGAGTTTATGCCGCAGCTGAAGATCATTGACGAGGCTTTGTTCGCCGAGGCCAACGAGATGATCAGCAAAAGAAGCAAAAAGGCATTGAAAGATAAAAATGCTGCCCAAAAGAGCAACAATCCAACATTATTGGCCGGCATCGTCGTCTGCGCACATTGCGGGGCGAAGATGTCGGCCTTTTTGCATACAGATCGGTATAAGCTGGCTGATGGTAGTATTCGGGAAAAGGTGCAGGCCAAGTACAACTGTTATCAGCGCGGCCAGCATCTGCGGGAATGTGATGGCCAGGCTTTATATTTGGCAGAACGGGTAGACAGAATTGTACTTGCCTACGCTGATGAGCTGTTCCGCAAGATCAAAAGTGAGCCGTATGACAAAAGCATTGAACAGAGAATCAGGCAGCAGGATGCTGAACATAACAGACAAAAACAGGCTGCCGAGAAGAAGATCAAGGCAGCCCAGTATAAGCAGCAACGCTATGAGGACGAAGTTCTGAAATGTTTGGATGGAAGGAGTGCATTCTCGCAGGAGATGCTGGCCCGACTGATTGCGCAGGCGGAAGCGGAGGTCAGACAAGCAAAAGATGAATACGCCACCTTATTACAAAACAACGACCATCGAGCTACAGTCCAACAAATCCGCAATTACTATGATGAATTTCTTGGGTGGGCCAACGAGTTTGACCTGGCCGCTGTTCCTCGAAAGCGAGCTATTTTAGCGGAGCTGTTTGAAAAGGTGGAAGTTGGTAGGGGGTATAAGGTGACGATCCATGTGAAGGGGAGTTATAAGCAGTTTCTGAAGAATGAGTAAGAACCAGACAATGATGATGGTGGCTTTAGCCCCATAAACAGCAGATAACTACCTATTATTGGCGAGTCCAATGGAAGATATCTGAAAATTCTTCTGCTAAAATGAAGAGGTATTCACTTTATATGTTGTGGAGCAAAGATTTGAATTTGGGTGTGACTGTGATTAGTTTGAATCGTTTGAGCGAAAAAAATATAAAATGTGAAACGCTATTGATTGCGATTGCTTAGTATGATATTATGTATGCCTTATAAAATAGAAAAAGCCGCGAACACTACTGTGTTGCGGCTAAATATATTTGTGAAAAATCATAATCAACCTTCTGGGATGACCTTAAGATGGTGGTAAATTTTGACACGATGCCTTGGGAGCCGATTCTGAACGCAGGTCATCCGGTTCGACTTCACACTCCCAACATGGTTGGAGCGTGAATCGTTCAGTTTCGGCGTGAGCCTTATTTTCTTCGATGTCGAGCTTCCGGGACTCTATCTCGTCATCGGCCAGAGCTTCTTCGTGTGCCCATCTATCGCGTGTGTATTCATTATCCAATTCCCGCATTCGCTGGATATGAAGGAGGACGGAGGGAATCGTGAATGTAACACATACAAGGATAGCGATGAATATGACTACGCCTTGCGTAGGCTTAAATTCTTTGGTATACGGTTCCAGAAGCTTCGATAGCAATCCTATTAAGTCGAAATCACGCGGAACACCTCCTTTGCATTGAAATTTCAATTAGGAAGAACGGTTCAGCAAAGATAGCGCTTTCTTTGTTATAATTATATCCTACCTGTGGCGGCGTGTAAAGAGCATTGCGTATTAGAACTAATAATATATGTATAGAAAATATAATAAGAAATTTGTGTAATAACTACAATGTAAGCACAAAAGGGCGAAATGCGATTCAATTAGACGGAAAACAACCACCCTGCGCATCGGTAGATGGACCGTGCGTGGATGGTTGCCTCTTGGATGGTTGATTTTACTAAAATTGTACGTTTATATCGTAGCGTGCATAAAATGCATACATTGCAGCACCGATTGCAGGTGAACAGATGCCTTGCTCAGAAATTTGAAGTTTGTAGCTGTCAAAGACATATGGCAATGCAGAGAACTGGTATGAGTAGATACTATCTAAACAAGTACTTGCTAATTCTGAGAGTTTACCTGACAAAATAATTAAGGAAGGGTTAAACAGAGTTGCCACGGTATTAATGGCATATCCGAGCGCTTGGGAAAAGTGCTTTTGAGCCTCGACAGACTGATTCAATATTTCTCGTAACTGTGATAGTTTCATTTTGCGGTAAGTGTCAAAATCAGATTCGCCAAAAACATAAATGCGAATGTACTCCTCCAGCGTGATAGCTTTGTTGCTTTGTATAAGTAGAGGAATATGCCCAAGTTCACCACTATAATTTTTGGTACCTGTAAATAAACGATTATTTAAAATTAAACCGCAACCAATACCGGTACCTAAATAAATACTGACGATGTCTTCGGATTCACCAAGTGGAGAGTTGTTTTTCTTCAAATAATATTTTTCAGCAATGGCTACTGTTTTGGCATTATGCTGAAATGAGACAGTAATATTTTGACTTTCGAGGTATTCACGGTTACTTGGTGAGATTAAGGTTTTGTAGCTTATGCCTCGCAAAAATGGCAAATTAAATGATTCGGTGACTGTTTTGTTTTCTACATCCACAGCACCGGTGAATGCGAATCCAATACCCAGCAGATGTTTTGCTGTGGAGGGGGATTGGTTTTGCTGATTTATGTCTGCAGCAATCAATCCATTAACTATTTGATTGATAGTCGCACTGAAACGCTCTGCAGATTCTGGAGTAGGAATTTTGATGTAACCATTAGTTGTAGCGTCGCTCTGCATTAGATATTTTCGCCAATCAAATACAACTGGGTTTCCCTCTGACTCAGCATAGAAGCATAGATAATCTTGTAATGAAACTTTTGACAAGGGATCAAAATTAAAATCGAGAACAACAAGTTTGATTTCTGATGAACCAATCGAAATGCCAACAAAATAGCCATAATCAGGATTTACCATTAGGGAATAACTACTTTTTCCACTTCCAGTTTCTGATACAGCCTCTTGTGCGACGGTACGTAATGCGCCGATTTTTTGTAATTTTTCTGCGGTATTTGAAGCAGTGGGCCAAGTTACACCTAACCTTTTTGCCAGTTCCATACGATCTAGGCAAATTGCCCCACGTAATAGGTATAACATTCTTGCAGAGTAACTAATTCTTGCGAGTTCAGAATCATGATCTTGCCAGATGTTGGTATTTAACAAACCCATTCTATCACTCCTAAAGGAAATCGTATGAAAGAAATAATATATAATAAGTATACGGTCTTTAGCAAAACAACGCAATAGGTAAGATGAATGAATTGGCGTATAATATGTGTGAAAATTGTGGATTGGAACAATTAGTCAGCATGAGAGAGATAAAACTGGTAATTCCGATCAAAGTATGGGGCAAAAACCTTAGTATTAGCCACTAAGGAGAGCAACTGACTCTTAATCAGTGGGTCCTGGGTTCGAGTCTCCGATGGTGCACCAAGGTACAGCCTTACGGAAAACGTAGGGCTGTTTTTTTGTTGCAATTTCCCGGGATGCGGCGGACAGGTGCACCATCGGGGACGAGAACAGGGCGTGTCGGTCGCTTTGCGTACCGACCGACAACAAAGCCCCAGTGGGGCTTTGTTAGCCCGCGGGAGAGTCCCCGATGGTGCACCACAAACGCCTTGCAGAAAGCTGCAAGGCGTTTTTTGCTACCTTTAAGGAAGGCAGGCGCTTCTGCGCATTTTTTCTGGGAATACGCGATATAGGTATGATGGCGGGCAGTGCCCGCCCCTACAGATAAAACGGAAGCGGCATTTTGGCGGGGACTTTCGTCGGGGTGGGGGCACCCCGCCCTACGTGTTGAAGGGGAGCTTGTGGGGGATGTCAGACATCTACAGAGCAAAAGATGGTCAGCGAGCTTCCGGGATGAGCATAAAATTCCAAAAATTTCGTGATTCCAGCGCAAAAAATTCAAAATAAACTGGTAAACGCAGGCATAATATGTTATGATAATAAACTGAAGACTTGTAGTGCGCCCTGCGGGGTGCCGCAATTTGTAAAGGGAGTCTTTTTGATGAATACTAATTCCAAACTGCGCGTTGCACTGTTCTTTGGCGGCGTTTCCAGTGAGCATGAGGTCAGCTGTGTGTCGGCCTCGGCTTGGCTGCGTGCGCTGGGGCAGGAGCCCTGCGCGGACAAATATGAGGTTTTTCCGGTTGGCATTACGAAAACCGGCCGCTGGCTGGCCTGCCATCCCACGCCGGAGGCCATGGCAGACGGCAGCTGGGAGCAGGGGGACTGCACGCCCTGCGTGCTGAGCCCGGACCGCGGCGACCATGGCATCTGGTTGCTGAAGGACGGCAAGGCGGAGCTAGTGCACATTGATATCTGTGCGCCGGTTATGCACGGCAAAAACGGTGAGGACGGCACGATTCAGGGCCTGTTCGAGATGGCCTGCATCCCCTTTGTGGGGTGTGGTGTGCTGGGCAGCGCGGTCTGCATGGATAAGGCCGTGGCCAACGCCCTGATGGATGCGGCAGGTGTGCCGCACTGCCACTGGGTCAGCGCCAGCCGCGCCGATTTGGAGATGAACGGCCCTGTGGTGCTGGACGGCGTTGAGGCAAAGCTGGGCTACCCCATCTTCGTCAAGCCCGCCAACGCAGGCTCCAGCGTGGGCATCAGCAAGGCGGCGGACCGCGCCGCGCTGGAAAAGGGCGTGGAAATCGCCCTGCGTGAGGATGACAAGGTTGTCTTTGAGGAGTTCATTGACGCGCAGGAGGTGGAGTGTGCGGCCATCGGCAACCCCGACAACCCCGCCACCGTCCTGACCACCCGCCCGGGCGAAATTCTGGCCGGTGCGGAGTTCTACACCTACGATGACAAGTACAAGAACGGCGTGTCGCAGACCGTCATTCCGGCCCATCTGAGCGAGGAAAAGCTGGATGAGGTGCGCGCCGCGGCCCGCAAGGCCTATCTGGCGCTGAACTGCGCGGGCCTGTCCCGCTGCGACTTCTTTGTGGAGCGCGGCACGGGCCGGGTACTTTGCAACGAGCTGAACACACTGCCCGGCTTTACGCCCATCAGTATGTATCCGAAGTTGATGGAGCATGAAGGACTGGGCTATGCCGAGCTGGTTGATAAGCTGCTGACGCTGGCGGTGAACCGCCGGAAGGGGGCGTACTGATGGACACACGGCCCATCGGCGTGTTTGACAGCGGTCTGGGCGGCCTGACAGCTGTGCGGCAGCTGCGCCGCGTGCTGCCGGGGGAGGATATCGTCTACTTCGGGGATACGGGCCGCGTGCCCTACGGCTCCCGCGGACAGGATATCATCGTCCAGTACGCCCGGCAGGATATCCGCTTTCTGCTGAGCAGGGACGTGAAATTCATCATTGCCGCCTGCGGCACGGTGTCCTCGACCTATCCGCCGGAGGAGGCCGCCCGCCTGCCGGTGCCCTTCACCGGGGTGGTGGGGGCAACGGCCCGCGCTGCGGTGGACGCAACCCGCAACCGCAGAATCGGCATCATCGGCACGGCGGCCACGGTGCGCAGCGGCTCCTACGCGGCGGTAATCCGTGATATGCTGCCCGAGGTGGAGATTTTTGCCAAGGCGTGCCCGATGTTTGTGCCGCTGGTGGAAAACGGCTACTTCAATGACGGCAACCCGGTCGCAAAGCTGATTATCGCCGAGTATCTGCAGGAACTGAAGGATAAGGGCGTAGATACGCTGATTCTGGGCTGCACTCATTACCCGCTGCTGAAAAAGCTGATTGGCGATTTCATGGGCGACGAGGTGCGGCTGGTGGACTCCGGCAAGGTCACGGCACAGGCCGCGGCTGCAGCGCTGGAGGACCTTGGCCTGCTGAACGGAAAGTCCAGCGGCGGCACCGCCCGCTATTTTGTCAGCGATACGCCGGAAAACTTTGCCGAGCTGGGCAGCATCTTTCTGGGCGAGTTCGCCGGGGGCCCGGTGGAGCGCATTGCAATAGAAACGTATTAAAGGCATAACTATGGAAGAGAAATATCTTATCACCATCAAGGGCACGATGGAGCAGCGGGGCGACACCGACACGGTGGAGTTGATGACCCACGGCTCCCTCGTCCACAAGGATCGTGCCTACTATATTGTATACAAGGAGACCGAAACCACCGGCTATGAGGGCTGCACCACAACGGTGAAGGTGGCGGAGGACGCCAGCAAGGTGTCGATGCTGCGGTTCGGCAAGCAGACGAGCCAGCTTGTCGTCGAGAAGGGCACCCGCCACCTTTGCCACTACGAGACCGACTACGGCGCCATCAGTCTGGGCGTGTCCGCCGATGAGATTGAGCATGGACTGGACGAGAACGGCGGCCGGCTGAAATTCAGCTATACGCTGGATTCCGGCGCGGAGAGCTTCATCAGCCGCAATCTGGTGGACATTAAAGTGGATAAGCTGCCGGAACAGCCGCAGGCGTAAGGGGCGGCAAGCCGTGAACGGCGTGTTGCCGAGGGCTCCGGCGGGTGAGGTCACCCACCCTACGGATTGCCCCTATACACCGCGCCTGCAATGCAGCGCAAAATTCTACCATACAGCAATCAAAAATCCCCCACAGGAGGTATATCATGGACTATAAAAACTACAACCCGCGTGCGGCGGCGCTGGCACAGGCCCGCACGCTGCTGACCGATGCCGTCAAGGCTGCCATTGCGGACGGCACCCTGCCCGAGGCTGCACTGCCGGATTTCATTGTTGAGATTCCCGCAGACGTCAAGAACGGTGACATTGCCTCCAATGTGGCCATGGCGGGCGCACGCGCCTTCCACAAAGCCCCGCGCCAGATTGCCGAGGCCATCACGGCCAAGCTGCAGCTGGACGGCAGCCTGTTTGACCGCTTCGAGGTCGCAGGCCCCGGCTTCATCAACCTGTTCCTCGGGCAGGACTGGTTCACCAGTGTGGTGCGCGCCGCGGTGGCCAACCCCGAGTACGGCCGCACCGATGTGGGCGCAGGCAAAAAGTACAACGTGGAGTTTGTTTCTGCCAACCCCACCGGCCCCATGCACATGGGCAACGCCCGCGGCGGTGCGCTGGGTGACGGTCTGGCCGCCTGCCTCGACTGGGCGGGCTATGATGTGACCCGCGAGTTCTACATCAACGATGCGGGCAACCAGATTGAGAAGTTCGGCAAGAGCCTGGCCATCCGCTATCTGCAGCTGTACAAGGGCGAGGACGCCTGCCCGCTGCCGGAGGAGTGCTATCAGGGTGCGGACATCATTGCCCGCGCCAAGGAGTTTGCCGCCGTGCACGGCGACGCCTATGTCGGGAAGGATTTTGACGAGCTGAAGAAGGCCATTGTGGCGGACGCTCTGCCCAAGAACATCGAGGGCCTGCAGCGCGATCTGGGCAAGTACCGCATCCAGTACGACGTCTGGTTCCATGAGAGTGACCTGCATAATTCCGGCGCGGTTAAGGCCGTGGTGGACAAGCTGCTGGAAACCGGCGCCTGCTACAAAGCCGAGGACGGCGCTATCATGTACCGCAGTGCCCAGTACGCCGCCAAGTACGGCGTTGTCAACAAGCGCAAGACCGAGGACGGCAGCGAGGAGGAGGCCAAGGACGAGGTGCTTGTCCGCGCCAACGGCATCCCCACCTACTTTGCCGCCGACATCGCCTACCACTACA
>OLJA01000330.1_pt1 | contig 33667 bp, 30 predicted proteins | sample 1601401 | NCBI WGS metagenome assembly OLJA01 (sample SAMN01915217, study PRJEB22387) | human gut metagenome | isolation source: stool | host: Homo sapiens | place: USA | reverse complement strand
GGAACGGCACCGGCAAGCGCATCTCCATCAAGGATACCCGCGGCATCATCGACGCGATCCTGAGCGGCGCTATCAACGAGGCCCCCACCAAGAAGATTCCTCACTTCGACTTCGAGGTTCCCACCGAGCTGCCCGGCGTTGATTCCGGCATCCTGGATCCCCGCGACACCTATGCAGATGCCGCCGAGTGGGAGACCAAGGCCCAGGATCTGGCTGGCCGCTTCATCAAGAACTTCGCTAAGTACGAGGGCAACGAGCACGGCAAGGCTCTGGTCTCTGCCGGCCCGCAGCTGTAATCTTGTGCGATTCCGCTTGATTGCTTAACGCGTAAATAGAACACCCCCGCAGTGTAACAGCTGCGGGGGTGTTTTTGTGTAAAAAAAGCACCGTGCCAAAAAGAAATAGCACGGTGCCGATAAGCCCCCTCACAGAGGGAGCCAAAGAGTTTTCCTTAAATAGCGTAGCCCTTGGCCTTGATGACGTCCACAACCTGCTGGACGTACTTCTGGCAGGTCTCGTGCTCGGGCGCCTCAACCATGACGCGGACCAGCGGCTCAGTGCCGGACTCACGCACCAGAATACGGCCGGTGTCGCCCAGCGCCTCGGCCACAGCCTTGACGGCGGCCTGGACATCTGCATCGTCCTGCGCGGCCTTCTTGTCGGTCACGTGGACGTTCTCCAGCACCTGCGGGTAAATCTTCAGCGGTGCGGCCAGCTCGCTCATCGGCTTCTTCTTGGCCAGCATGACCTCCATCATCTTCAGGCTCGTCAGGATGCCGTCGCCGGTGCTGGCGTACTTCGAGAAGATGATGTGGCCACTCTGCTCGCCGCCGATGCGGCAGCCGTTCTTGGCCATATACTCATAGACATACTTGTCGCCCACGGCGGTCTTGGCGTAGCCAATCCCCTGCTCGTCAAAGGCCTTGTACAGGCCGAAGTTGGACATAACAGTCGTGACAACGGTGTTGGTGATGAGCTTGCCGCGCTCCTTCATGTAGCAACCGTAGATGTACAGGATGTGGTCGCCGGTGATGACGTTGCCCTTCTCGTCCACACAGAGGCAGCGGTCAGCGTCGCCGTCATAGGCAAAGCCGATGTCGAGGTGGTTCTCGACCACGAACTTCTGCAGGCCCTCGATGTGGGTGGAGCCGGCGTTCAGATTGATGTTCAGGCCGTTGGGCTTGTTGTTGATGACATAGGTGTCTGCGCCCAGCGCGTCAAACACGCTCTTGGCGATGTTCCAGCTGGAGCCGTTGGCACAGTCCAGGCCGACCTTGATGCCGCGGAAGGAGTAGATGCCCAGACTGATCAGGTAGCCCATATAGCGGTTGCGGCCCGCCACATAGTCCACCGTGCAGCCCACGCGGTCGCGGTTGGCAAAGGGCAGCTCTGGCCAGTCCTGGTCAAAGACATGGAGCTTGCCGTCGATGTAATCCTCCACAAGCAGCAGCGTCTCCTCGTCCATCTTCTCGCCGTAGCAGTCGATGAGCTTGATGCCGTTGTCATAGTAGGGGTTGTGGCTGGCGGAAATCATAATGCCGCAGTCAAAGTCATCCACGCGGGCAATGTAGGCCACGCTGGGCGTGGTGGTAACGTGCAGCAGATAGGCGTCCGCGCCGCTGGCGGTCAGGCCAGCCACGAGGCTGTACTCAAACATATAGGAGCTGCGGCGGGTATCCTTGCCGATGACAATGCGCGGTGCGGAGGTCTCGCCGTTGCGCTGGCGCAGCATACCATAGTACCAGCCGAGGAAACGGCCCACTTTATAAGCATGGTCGGCGGTCAGATTGACACCGGCCTCCCCGCGGAAGCCGTCAGTACCAAAATATTTTCCCATTGTATACACTCGTTCCTTTCGGATAAGTTATTTTGCAGCAGGCAAGGCAGCCAGTAACAACTGACTGGATTGCAATTTTGTAGTGTATCATAAGTATAGCACGTTTTCAGACATAGTGCAACCGCCAAGAGGAATTGTGCGCACAGCTGCGGCATAACCACAAAAGCGGGAGCAGCCCAAACGGCTGCTCCCGCTGATTTCGACTATGCTCAATAATTTTGGAATTTACAGATGCAGCACTCTGTCCTTGATCTCGGCGGTGCGGCCCTGATTCCAGAACTGGGTGCCGATGTAGCCGCAGGTGCGGCGGGCAACGTTCAGCTTGTTCTGGTCACGGTTGTGGCACTTGGGGCACTCCCAGACCAGCTTGCCGTCCTCCTGCACAATCTGAATCTCGCCGTCATAGCCGCAGACCTGGCAGTAATCGCTCTTGGTGTTCAGCTCGGCATACATAATGTTCTCATAGATGAACTGCATCACCTTGATGACGGCCTCGAGGTTGTCCTGCATATTGGGCACCTCGACATAGCTGATGGCACCACCCGGGGACAGACGCTGGAAATCACTCTCAAATTTCAGCTTGGTGAAGGCGTCAATCTGCTCCGTCACGTGGACGTGGTAGGAGTTCGTGATATAGTTGCGGTCGGTAATGCCCGGCACAATGCCAAAGCGCTTCTGCAGGCACTTGGCAAACTTATAGGTGGTGGATTCCAACGGCGTGCCATACAGGCTGAAATCAATATTATGCTGGTTCTTCCACTTGGTGCAGGCATCGTTCATATGCTGCATAACGTTCAGCGCAAAAGGCTTTGCCACCGGGTCGGTGTGGCTCTTGCCGGTCATATACTTGCAGCACTCATACAGACCCGCATAGCCGAGGCTGATGGTGGAGTAGCCACCGTAGAGCAGCTTGTCGATGGGCTCACCTTTCTTCAGACGGGCCAGCGCACCATACTGCCACAAAATCGGCGCAGCGTCGCTCAGCGTGCCCTTCAGACGGTTGTGACGGCACATCAGGGCCTTGTGGCACAGCTCAAGGCGCTCGTCAAAAATCTGCCAGAATTTATCGAAATCGCCGCCGCTGGACAGCGCTACATCCACCAGATTGATGGTGACAACACCCTGATTGAAGCGGCCATAATACTTGGGCTTGCCGTTCTCATCGACATACGGCGTCAGGAAGCTGCGGCAACCCATGCAAGTGAAGCAGTGGCCCTCGCCGTTCTTGTCGACCTTGTACTCCAGCATCTTCTTTTCGCTGATGTAGTCGGGCACCATGCGCTTGGCTGTGCACTTGGCAGCCAGCTTGGTCAGGTAGTAGTAGGGCTGGCCCTCATAGATATTATCGTTTTCCAGCACGTAAATCAGCTTCGGGAAGGCGGGGGTAATCCAGACGCCTGCCTCATTCTTGACGCCCTGATAGCGCTGGCGCAGCATCTCCTCAATGACGATGGCCAAATCGGACTTCAGGCGCTGGTTGTCCCCCGCCTCGTTCAGATACATGAACACGGTGATGAAAGGGGCCTGCCCGTTGGTAGTCATCAGGGTGACAACCTGATACTGGATGGTCTGCACACCGCGCTTGATTTCCTCGCGCAGGCGCTTTTCGACGATTTCAGAAATCTTCTCCTCGCCGGGGTTGATGCCCAAATCCTGCATTTCAGCTTCGACATCGCGGCGGATCTTCTTGCGGCTGACATCCACAAACGGAGCCAGATGCGTAAGGCTGATGCTCTGGCCGCCGTACTGGCTGGACGCAACCTGCGCAATAATCTGGGTGGCGATGTTGCAGGCTGTGGAGAAGGAGTGCGGCTTCTCAATCAGCGTGCCTGAGATAACCGTGCCGTTCTGCAGCATATCGTCCAGATTGACAAGATCGCAGTTGTGCATATGCTGGGCGTAGTAGTCAGCATCGTGGAAGTGGATGATGCCTTCCTCGTGCGCCTTGACAATCTCCGGGGGCAGCAGCATACGCATGGTCAGATCCTTGCTGACCTCACCGGCCATATAGTCGCGCTGAACGCTGTTGACAGTGGGGTTCTTGTTGGAATTTTCCTGCTTGACTTCCTCATTGTTGCACTCAATGAGGGAGAGAATCTTGTCATCGGTGGTGTTGTGGGTGCGCTTGAGGCTCTGCACATAGCGGTAGGTGATATATTTACGGGCAACCTCATAGGCACCGGTGGCCATAATGGCATCCTCAACGATATCCTGAATTTCCTCCACGTTCATGGCATGGCCGCGGGCAAAGCAGACCTCCTGCACGTGGTCGCTGATTTCAATAATCTGCTGTTTCGTCAAGCGCTGGGCCTCGGGTACGACCTTGTTCGCCTTGGAAATGGCCGAAATAATTTTGGTGATGTCAAAGACAGCCTCGCTGCCGTTGCGCTTGATGATTTTCATGGTATCTCCTCTTTGCAAAAAAATAGCTACAGTGCGGATTGTGTACGTACTGTATAGAACGTGGGAAAATTTTTGAATTGTATAAATCTCGTTTGGCGAGCAAGATAATAATACCGCACATACAGAAAAAAGTCAATCGTCAAAACCACAAGATATTGTGTAGCTTTGGCTAATATTTACAAAATATTCCGTTTTCATCGGCTGTACGTGCAAAAATCAGCTGCCAAAAATAAGGCTTATTTTTTAGTAATTTTGAGCAGTTCTATACAGATATACGTTGTATCGTTTATTATTACTGCCCTTGTCCGGAACAGGGGCTTGTAAATCTGCCGCTATGCTGGTATACTAGGATAGGTTTTGGGGCTGTGTGCCCCATACAACACAAGATATGGGGATACCCCGCAGGAGAGCCACAATGAATTACGCAACGATCAAATATTGTGATATAGCCAACGGCGAGGGCGTGCGCACCAGCCTGTTTGTGTCCGGCTGCCGCCGCCACTGTCCCAACTGCTTCAACGCAGTGGCGTGGGATTTTGACTACGGCGCGCCGTTCACCAAGGAGGTGCGCAACAAAATTCTGGAAAGTCTGGCCCCCGGCTACATCAACGGCCTTTCCCTGCTGGGCGGTGAGCCGCTGGAGCCGGAAAACCAGCGGGAGCTGCTGCCCTTTGTGCGGAACGTGAAGGCGCTCTACCCCAACAAAACCATCTGGTGCTATACCGGCAACAATCTGGAGCATGAGGTGCTGCAGCCCGGCCCCGGCCGCTGCGAGGTGACCGACGAGTTTCTACAATATATAGATGTACTGGTGGATGGCGATTTTGTGCAGGACAAGTACGATATCAGCCTGCGGTTCCGCGGTTCGTCCAACCAGCGCATTATTGATATGAACAAGACCCGCGCCGCAGGGCAGATTGTGCTGTGGCAGGATGACCCGATTTTTGCGGATCACAAAATGTAACGGTATTGTGTAAGAAAGTGTGAGGAGAAGTAAGTTCTATCCATGAGTACCCCGACCAAAGCCAAATCCATGACCGAGGGGCCGCTGGCAAAGCAGATACTGCTGGTCAGCCTGCCGCTGGCGCTGTCTAACCTTTTACAAATCCTGTTCAATATGTCCGATGTCGCCGTTGTCGGCCGCTTTGCCGGCTCCACGGCGCTGGGTGCAGTGGGCTCCACGGCCACCTTCGTGACGCTGTTCACAGGCTTTCTGATTGGCCTGAGCAACGGCATCAACGTGTTGGTGGCTCGTTTTTACGGCGCTAAGCACCCGAAGGACGTCAGCAGAACCGTCCACTCGGCGCTGCTGGTCAGCCTGGCCGCCGGTGTTCTGCTGCTGCTGGTGGGGCTGTTCGGCTCCCCTGCCCTGCTGCGCCTGCTGAACACCAAGGAGGACCTGCTCCCCGGCGCGATTCTCTATTTGCGGGTGTACTTTCTGGGGATGCCCGCGCTGGCGCTCTATAACTTCGGCAACGCCGTGTTCAGCGCCATCGGTGACACCAAAAAGCCGCTGGTGTATCTGTCCATTGCAGGCGCGCTGAACATTGTGCTGAACCTGTTTTTTGTCATTGTCTGCAAGCTTGATGTGGCAGGCGTGGCGCTGGCCAGCACGATTGCGCAGTGCCTCTCGGCGGGGCTTATCCTGCACGCGCTGACCAAGGTGCAGGACTGCTACGCGCTGGACTTCCGCAAGGTGAAGCTGGACATCCCCACCACAAAGCGCATCCTGATGCTAGGCGTGCCCGCGGGCTTTCAGAACGCAATTTTTGCCATTGCCAACTTGTTTATTCAGGCGGGCGTCAACTCCTTTGATTCGCTGATGGTCAAGGGCAACTCGGCCGCGGCCAATGCGGACGCTATGATTTATGACGCTATGGCGGCGTTTTATATGGCCTGCGCCAGCTTTATGAGCCAGAACTACGGCGCAGGCAAGCTCGACCGCATCAAAAAGAGCTACTTCATCGCGCTGGCCTACTCCTTCGGGGTGGGGCTGGTGCTGGGTGGCGGGCTGCTGGCCTTTGGACGGCAGTTCCTGGCTCTGTTCACCACCGAGAGTGCCGTTGTGGATGCGGGTATGAAGCGCATTATGGTTATGGGCTGGGCCTACTGCATTTCGGCCTTTATGGACTGCACGATTGCCGCCTCCCGCGGGTTGGGCAAAACGGTCGGGCCAACTGTCATTGTGATTCTGGGCTCCTGCGTTTTCCGCGTGGCGTGGGTCTACACAATTTTTGCCCATTTCCACACGATTCCCTCGCTCTACCTGCTGTACCCCTGCTCCTGGCTGCTGACCGCCGCCGCGGAGGGCGTCTACTTTGTGTTCGCCTACCGCGATGCCGTCCGCGCCCTGCACGAGCGCGAGGCGCTGGCCCAACTGTAAGGGAATACCGCAATGAATGAAACAAACGATAAAGTGAAAACAGAACGGCCGACCGCCCCAAAGGAGCTGACCGACCGTTGTATGGTATCCACCCCCATCGGGCCCGTCTGTATGAGCCGGGTGGAGTATGAGATGTACAGGGAAGAACTGGAACGAAGGAAGGCTCTATCCCGGCAGTAGATATCCCGCGCGTAGACCTTTTCCTTAACAATAGCACAAGGGGCAGCCCATTGCAGGCTGCCCCTTGATTTTTTTATTTTGCGTACTCGGTGGCACGGCTCTCGCGGATAACGCTGACCTTAATCTGGCCGGGGTAATCCAGCTCATTTTCAATCTTCTTGGCAACGTTGCGGGCCAACAGAATGACCTCGTCATCACTGACCTTGTCAGGCTGCACAAGGATGCGCACCTCGCGGCCTGCCTGCACAGCGTAGGAGCTCTCGACGCCCTCGAAGCCGTTGCAGAGCGCTTCCAGCGTTTCCAGACGCTTGATGTAGCTCTCCATATTCTCGCGGCGGGCACCGGGGCGGGCGGCGGAAATCGCGTCAGCGGCCATAATGATGAACGCCAGCGTGGTCTTGGGCTCCACATCGCCGTGGTGGGCTTCAATGGCATGGATGACCTGCGGGTTCTCGCGGTACTTTTTGCAGATGTCCACACCAATCTGGACGTGGCTGCCCTCAATCTCATGGTCAAGGGCCTTGCCGATGTCATGCAGCAGACCGGCGCGGCGTGCGAGCTGGACGTTGACACCCAGTTCGCCTGCCATCAGACCGGCCAGCCAGGCAACCTCCAGAGAATGGCTCAGCACGTTCTGGCCAAAGCTGGTGCGGTATTTCAAGCGGCCGATGAGCTTGACCAAATCGGGATGCAGGCTGTGGATGCCAAGCTCCATCACGGCCTTGTCGCCTTCGCGCTTCATCTGGATTTCCAGCTCGCGGCGGCACTTATCTACGGTCTCCTCGATGCGGGCCGGGTGGATACGGCCATCCGCAATCAGGCGCTCCAGCGCCATGCGGGCGACCTCGCGGCGGGTCTGGTCAAAGCTGGACAGCGTGATGGCCTCCGGCGTGTCGTCAATAATCAGGTCGCAGCCGGTGGCAGTTTCCAGCGCACGGATGTTGCGGCCTTCACGGCCGATGATGCGGCCCTTCATCTCATCGCTGGGCAGCGGCACAACGCTGACAGTGGCTTCGCTGGTGGCGTCTGCCGCACAGCGGGCAATGGCCTGCCCGATAAGCTCGCGGGCGAGGTTGTCGCACTCGTCCTTCATGTTGGCCTGATAGGCGCTGATTTTCATTGCCTTCTCGTGGGTCAGTTCGTCATCCACCTGCTTCAGCAGCACGGCGCGGGCGTCCTCCTTGGACATAACGGCAATGGTTTCCAGCTTTTCGGTCTGGCGCAGCTTGAGCTGCTCCAGCTCGTCCAGACGGGCGGTCACTGTCTCGGTGCGGTGCTTGAGGTCCTCCTCCTTGCGCTCCATCTGGGCGGTGCGCTTGTCGAGGGCTTCCTCTTTCTGGTCGATCCGGCGCTCCTGCCGGGTGATTTCGGCGCGGCGGTCCTTGATTTCCTTGTCCGCATCGCTCTTGAGCTTGAAGGCTTCGTCCTTCGCTTCGATGATGGTTTCCTTGCGCTTCTGCTCCGCTGACTTGATGGCATCGTTTACGATGCGTTTGGCTTCGTCTTCGGCGCTGCCGATTTTTGCCTCGGCAGTGCGCTTGCGGTTTTCACCGCCGAAATAAAAGCCAAGCGCCCCGGCGGCAACAGCAGCAACAAGGACCAGCACCACGGTCAAAATTGGTGACATAGTCGGTTTCACTCCTTGAATCAAATAGGAGAGATGCGGCGCAGCGGGACGCTTTTCCGTTATGATATTTTTGCAGAACGAGACGCGGCAGGTCGGCCAAAATGGCGCACGATGCCCCTGCACGCAGAATATACACAAAATCCGTCAGGCGGACGGTAATATCGTAAAAAAGCGGCGTTCCCGGTGGGCGACACCCTTTAAGGAGCCACGCGCAGGCCATACCCGCCGTTTGGCTCTTTATTTCCTTACTCTAATTCTACTTTGATTTCATACAAATGTCAAGAAGCAGCAGACACGAAAGCAGGATTTTTCATACAAAATGCCCCGCCGGGGTGTGGCGGGGCGCAAAATTATTTGGTGCCGCGGTAGACGCCGCCCTTGCGCAGCAGGTCCTTGACAACCTCTGACCCGCAGACAAGGCCGCAGGCGGCGGGCACAAAAGCGTTGCTGGCCGGTACGGTGCGGCGGGCGGCGGTGGGAGCTTCCCCGATTTCATCCTCCAACGGCGGCAGGGGCTGCTCCTCCGAGAAAACCACCTTCACCTTGCCCAGACGGCGCTTGCGGCACTCGATGCGGATTACCTTGGCCAGCGGGTCAACGGTGGTTTTTTCGATGTCCGCCACCTTGAACGCCGTCGGGTCGAGCTTATTGGCCGCGCCCATGCTGCACAGAATCGGCACCCCTGCCTTCTTGCAGCGGCGAATCAGCAGCAGTTTGGCGCTGACGGTGTCGATACAGTCCAGCACATAGTCAAACTGCGCAAGGTCCACGCTGTCCGCGGTGTCGGCGTTATAGAACATCCGGTTTGCGTGCACAATCGTGTCCGGGTCGATGTCGGCAATGCGGGCGGCCATTGCGTCCACTTTGTACTGCCCCAAGGTGGAATGAAGCGCCACCAGCTGACGGTTCAGGTTGGAGAGGGCTACCGTGTCGCTGTCAAAGAGGCTCAGCTCCCCTACCCCGCTGCGGGCCAGCACCTCGACCGCCTGCCCGCCGACGCCGCCGATGCCGAAAACGGCCACATGGGCGCCGCGCAGCACCTCCAGCGCGGGTGTGCCCAGCTGTGCGCGGGTGCGTGTGTATTGATCAGGCATAGTTTACCTCCGGTTTTCTTTGCGCTGTGCCCGCCGTTCCAGCACGGTCTCATAGCTCGAGGACATTTTGTCCGCCATGCAGACCAGCGCGGCCTCGCGGCTGTGCGGGATGTCAGCAGGGGTCAGCGGCCACATATGGCTTTGAATGATATCTTTTTCCTTATCGGTCAGCCGGAACACAGTTTCGGCGTTGTAGCGTGCAATGCGTGGATGCTTGAAGCCGTGCCAGTGGGTGATGTTGCTGCAATGGTGCCAGTCATACAGATAAAAATCATGCAGGAACGCGCCCTTTACAAGGCTTTCCTCATCGGCGTGGACACGCAGATGAATGTTGAGCCAGAACGCAATGCGGGTGACCCGCATACAGTGCTCATAGGTCGTGACACTGCCGTGCTGGATGAATTTTTTCATTTCCTGTGCGTTGGGGTCATCCGCAACGCCGCGCAAAAGCAGGTGCATCCGCACCTCTTCCTCCGGGGTTAATTTGCAGAACATAGTGAGGCCTCCAAGCAAATCCAGCTGTAAGCGGAATGGTATATATCGGTATTTCTATAGTACCACAAGGCTCAGATAAAAAACACCCACATAACATAGTAGATAATAAACTTTTGCTTTTCGCGTAAAATCTTTTATTAAAAATGTGTAGACAAAAAGCCCGTAGCACAGTAACATTCCACTGTGAACCGGCAACATTTTTAATGACCCATCTCCCAGAAACATTTCCGCAACGAAAGCAACAAATATCGGAGGAAGCATCGTTGCCATTATATCAATAAATTCGTGAATTTCCCACTGCTGGTTTCTGATGAATATATGCTGTAGAATAACGTACACTGTAATACCCATCAGGCTTCCCAATGTATTTACAATAAAATCATCTATATCTACAACACCGGTTTTTAGGACAAACTGTGCACCTTCTATTAAAGCGGTTGTCAAGCATGACATTCCAATTGCCCTATATACGCGAAAATACTTTTGGTAATAGCAGTAGATTATTCCAAAAGGCACAAACATCACTATATTATAGAGCATATCCCATGAAATAGGGTTACGCCCATATTCCAAGTTTTCTCTAATCGAATGGAACGGTGACAGATTTATTTCTTCTACCCTCGTTAGTGGACCACCTATAATTGTCATAATCACGTTAAACCGCGACACACACATACAAAACACGATTATAAAATATAGTGCGGTCATGAACAGGAAGCCATTCTTTCTTCTGCTTTTCATTGTTACGGTTCCTCCAATAGACGCATACTATATACTTTATTTATTTCAACATTGTTTCCTGCTTTACAGAGTAGACACCTTATCATTAGTGACAAAAGTCCATGCCTTTCACAGAACTAGCAAACATACCGTCTCAATGTGTTTCGTCTGCGGGAAGAGATCGATGGGGCAGAACTTGGCGGGGTGCCAGCCGAGGCGGGTGAAGGCGGCGGTGTCGCGGGCAAGGGTCTCGGGATCACAGCTGACATAGACAATACGCTTCGGGCGCATTTTGTTTACGGCGGCAATACACTCCGGGGTGCTGCCGGCGCGGGGCGGGTCGAGGAAAACTACATCCGGGCGCAGATTCTCCCCGGCGGCGGCCATCATCCACTCGGTTGCGTCGGCACAGACAAAGCGGGCGTTTGTGATTTTGTTGCGGCGGGCATTGGCGGCGGCGTCCTTCACGGCGGCGGGGTTGCGCTCCACACCGATGACCTGCCCGGCGTGGGGGGCAGCGCACAGACCAATGGTGCCGATGCCGCAGTAGGCGTCAATGACCGTTTCGCGGCCGGTCAACCGGGCAAGCTCAAGCGCCTTTTTATACAAAACCTCGGTTTGTGTGCGGTTTACCTGATAAAAGCTGCGGGAGGAAATGGCAAATTGCAGCCCGCACAGCGTATCCAGCACAAAGCCGGGACCGTAGAGCGTTTTCTCGCGGTTGCCCAGCACCGCGCTGGATTGGGTGGGGTTTATGTTCTGCACAATACTGACCACCCACGGCGCTTTTTTGCGCAGGGCCGCGCAGAAATTCTTGCTGCCGGGCAGCTCCGGGCCGGGTGTCACCAGCGTGACCAGCACCTTGCCGTCGACGGAGGCGCGCAGCACTGTGTGGCGCAAAAGGCCGGTGCCGCGGTCCTCGTCATAGGCGGTCCAGCGGCAGGCACGGGCGGCGTCCACCACGGCGGCAAGGGTCCGGTTCAGGATCTCCTCCTGAAGCAGGCAGTCTGCGCCGGGCAGAACCCGGTGCGTGCCCTCGGCATACAGGCCGCAGACGAGCCTGCCGCGCTGGGTGGCAAAGCTGGCAATGGCTTTGTTGCGGTAGTGAAACGGCTCCTTCATCCCCTGCACGGCCCGGACAGGGGCAAAGCCGCCCAGCAATGTCTGCAGGCGGGCCTGCTTTTGGGCAAGCTGCTCCCGGTAGGGTGTGGTCAGCAGCGGGCAACCGCCGCATTTTTTATCGTAGTTGCTGCAGATGTTGGGCATTGTGAAAGACCTTCCTTTTGCACAGGCTTGCGCCGTGTGGTATACTATACATACAGAGCAAAAAACGGAGGTATTGCTATGAACGTGCTACTTATCAACGGCAGCCCGCACAAGAACGGCTGCACGAATGCGGCGCTGACCGAAATGGCCAGGACGCTGAACGAGGCGGGGATTGAGACCACGATTTTCCACATCGGCGCAGCCCCGGTGGGCGGCTGTGTGGGCTGCGGCGGCTGCGGCAAGACCGGCAAGTGCGTCTTTGGCGGGCCGGTGGCCGAGGTGCTGCCTCTGGTCGAGAAAGCCGACGGCATTGTGTTCGGTGCGCCGGTTCATTATGCCACGGCTGCGGCCAGTATGCTGGGCTTTATGCACCGGCTGGCCATCAGCGGCGGCAGGTATCTGCGCCACAAGCCTGCGGCGGTGGTGGCAAGTGCCCGCCGCGCCGGTACTACCACGGCGCTGGAAGCAATGGAAAAGGTGCCGCAGTTCTTTGAAATGCCGCTGATCAGCTCCACCTATTGGCCGATGGTACACGGCAGCAAGGCCGAAGAGGTAGCCGCCGATGAGGAGGGCCTGCAGATTATGCGCAACCTTGGCCGGAATATGGGGTGGATGCTCAAGTGCATTGAGGCTGGCAAGGCCGCCGGTATTGAAGCCCCCACAGCAGAAACCGCCGCACGGACGAACTTTATCCGATAAGCAGGCTATATCTTACCCCGCAGAAGGAGCTTCTGCGGGGCATTTTTATGCCAGACTTTTGGTTCTGCCGCCGCTGACGTCCTGCTCGGTCACGGCCTTGGTGGTGGTGTCGGCCTTCTGGGCGGTTTCCGGTGTGCTGCCGGTCGGCCAGACATTCTGCAGCAGCGCAATGATAGGCTCATAATCGCTGGTGCGGGCAGCGGCGGTGACATAGATGGTCTCGCCGCAGTCATAGTCAAGCTGCGCAAAGATGGTCTGATAACTGCCGCAGTCATAGCGCACCGCCGCAACGGAGGCATCGGGCACAGTAAAGTCAAACTCATATTTGACCGTGCCGGTGGTTTCCTCCAGCTCCTGCCCGGATTGCGTCAAAAAATCCGTGTAGGTGTCGGTCGTCTGCAAAAGCACGACCGTATAGCTCAGCTGGTTGCCCGCTGTCAGTGAGAGGGTATCATCCTGCGCCATAACCGGCTGCTCCCACAGGTTCTGGTCATACACCACGGTCACGCCGTTGCCGCCCTCACACTGGGCGTAATCCGGTTCCTCACTTTTCACAAAGCTGTCTCCGCCGTAGAGGTAGAGCATAACATCCTGAAAGCTGCACCCGGTCAAGGCCAATGCCGCCAGCGCGGACAGTGCCGCCAAAGAGAATTTTTTCATACGTACTTCCTTTTATAAGAGCATAATTGCGTAAAAGCCCACCGCGGAAGCAGCCAGCACAAAGGCATTCCAGCCCACCACCGCGAACACCGCGCCGAAGGCCAGCCCCGCCAGCACATCGCTGATGTAGTGCACGCCGGTCACCACACGGCAGACGGCAATCACCACTGCCAGCACGGCCAGCGCCAGACCCAGCGGGCGGATCACGAACCACGCCGCTCCGGCAATCGCTGCCGCCGAGAAGCAGTGCCGGCTGGGCATACTCTGCCCGGGCTTGTCCTTCGGGAACAGCGGCGTAAAGCCCAGCGCGGTGTAGGGGCGCGGGCGGTCGATGATGCGCCGCACCAGCGTGCCCACCACAAACGCCGCCGCAGGCACAACCAGTGCGGGCCAGAATTGACCCATCCGGTGCCAGGCCAGCCACGCCAGCAGCCCCAGATACCCAAGGTAGACCAGCGCCACACTCCCCCGGCTGACAAGCCGCAGCGCATTTTTGGCCGCGGGACGTGCTTGAAACCAGTTTATAACAGCGCGATATTGTTCGGCGTTCATAGGGGCATCCTCCCACACATAACTAGATGGTATAAGCATAACATTCCATAAAAGGCTTGTCAAACCGTGGGGCAAATGTTTATAATAAGTTCAATAGTATGTATGTGGAGGTGTTTCCCTTTTGTTTGGTTTTGCAAATGCGCTGCTGCTGCTTATGCTTGCGGCGGCGGTCCTGGATATTCTGCCGGTAGCCCGGCGCAGGCTTTCCCCTGCCGACTGGTGGCAGGAGGAACGGCTTATGTTCACCCCGCACGGTGCCCGCTGGCGGGAAAAGTACGGCCAGTGGGCGTTTTTGCTGGGCGTGATGGTGTACGAGTTCATCGTGGTGTTCAACAACAGCATGGCGCGGGAAACCTGGCCGTGGCTGCAGACGCAGCTCTCCCCGGTGCTCGACTGGGTTATGTACCTCTGCTTCGGGTGGAAGATTCTGCTGGGCACGCGCTATAACGGCCGCAGCCTGCTTTGCGCGGGAATGTTGTATTTTGTGGCGCGGTGGGTGTATTTCAACGGCCAGAACATCTGGTGGATTGGCCTTTGCGTTGCATTGCTGGCCGCCAAGGATGTGCCGCTGCGCCGCGCCGTCAAGGCACAGCTGCTCTGCGGCGTGCCGACGCTGGCGCTGGTGGAGGTGCTCCACGCTGCGGGTATCGTTGCGCCCAATCCTTTCGTTGAGATTAACGGCAAATTGCGCCGGATATACGGCTACGGCCACCCCAACACCTTCGGCGGGGTGGTGTTCGGGCTGGTGCTGGCGTGGGTGCTGCTGCGCCGTGAGAAACTCCGCTGGGCAGAGCTTGGCGGCATTGCCGCGGTCGGTGTGTTCCTGATGGTCGGGCCGCCGTCCCGCTCGCCGGCAATCGCAATCTTTTTGCTGGTGGCGCTGCTGGCACTGGCCAAGCTGTGCACCCGCAAGGGCCCGCGGCCCGGCAGCAGGCTGCTGGCGGTCGGCTGTGCGGCGGTGGTTCCGCTTGTGGCAGCAATCAGCTATATTCTGCCGCTGCTTGGGCCATGGGCCAATGAAAACGGCCCCGCGTGGCTGGAAAAGCTGAATGATATGCTGACCGGTCGCATCCAGCTGTCGTGGCTGGCGTACAATGCGTTTGACATAAAAATTGCGGGCCAACTGCTTACCGTATGGCCCGCGCCGGAGAATATTGACAATATTTTTGTGTATCTGCTCTATCAGGTTGGCCCGGTTATGCTGGCGCTCGTCTGCATCCTGCTGATGGTTGCGCTGTACGGTTACGCCCGCCGCGGCGCGTGGCAGGCGGTGGCCTGCCTTATCACGGCGCTGGCCTACGGCTATATGGAGACGCAGGTCATCCACCTGACCAGCGACCCCGCCACGCTGCTGCTCTGCGGTGCGGTGTTTGCGCTGCCGAAGCAGAAATGGATGTTTGAGGACACCTGACCGCCCCTCAGTCCTCCGGGTAAGCCTCGGCGGAAATCTCCACCGTGGTCACGTCCAGAGCCTCGGCGCTGGCCTTGGCGGCGGTGACAAGCCCGGTTACCTCGCCGGAGGGCTTCTGCAGCAGGTAGGCACCCACCGCTTTGGTCTTGTAGACCAGCAGCACGCAGTAGGTGTCGTGCTCGCCGGTGGAAAGCTGCGGGCAGAGCACCGTCCACTTTTCCACGGTCTTGCCCTTGTAGTCCGCCAGATCAAGGCCGCTTTCCTGCACAACCTGATTGAAGGCGGCAAAGCTGTCATCCCACTTTTTGGGGATTTTCACCTTATCCACAGCGGCGCTGGCAAGGTCTGTTTCAAAGCCGTAGCCGGTGAAATAGCTCCCGATGTCCTGTGTGGTTTCAATGCCCGGCGCTGCCGCGGCAGAGGCAGCCACCGCGCCGCCCGTAAAGTGCACCGCCGCGGCCACGGTGCCGCACAGGCAGACAGCGCACAGGGCCAGCGCCCCGGCCTGCCGCAGTCCCGGTTTGGTTACGGTAAACAAAAACATACGCAAAAGCCCCCTCACACATTGTCACTGCAATGTATGCGGGGGCTGCTGTTATTTATACTGGTTTTTGGGGGCATACCACTGGAAAATCACTGCGTCATTGTCGGCCTCCAGCTTTGCGGTGTCATGTTCCGGCAGGGCGGTCCACATAACCATCATCGCGCCAAGACGGGCGCAGAGCCGCACGGCCCAGTTGCGCTCATCGGGGCACCATGCGATGAAGTCCGGCCGACCCAAAAAGTTGCCCAGCAGATGGGAAAACGCAAAGGCGGGCACGGCGCCCGTGCCGTCCTTGTGGTAGCTGCGGTAGCTGTCCGACAGCTGGCCGCGCAGGATGCCGGGGGCCTGCCGCCGTACAATGCCCACAACCCGCGGGTCAAAGCTCTCGATGCAATAAGGGCCCGGGTAGGACTTCAGCTCCGAAATCGTGGCGCGGCAAAGTTCCTCCAGATAGGTCTGTTTGTACTCACTGCGGCTCTTGATTTCCACAATCAGCGGCGTGGCGGGGTTGGCCTCGGCCACGGTGCGCAGCATATCCGCAAACAGCGGCGGGTGCTCCTCACTGCCGGCCAGCGGCTGAGCCGAAAATTCCGCCCACGGCATATCATGCACAAAGCCCTTGGCAGGGGTCATACGGTCCAGCGTATCATCGTGGAAAACCACCAACCGATGGTCGGACGTGAACTGAACATCCAGCTCGATGCCGTAGCCGTTTTTTGCGGCGGCGGCAAAGGCGGGCAGGCTGTTCTCCGGCGGACGCTGGTCCTTGCCGAAATAACCGCGGTGGGCAAAGTTACGCCCCAGAAAGGGGGCACGCAGGGCATCCCGGCGCTTGCCGGGCCAGACAGCAAACAGCACCAGCAGCACCAGAATCAGAATAAGGCAAAGCAGTAGTTTCATAAATCGTCACTCTCCTGCCGCCATTGTACCGCGGAAAGCGACAAAATGCAACAGCTTTGTGTAAAAAGCACCAGACCCGGCAGAGTAATTTCCTCCGCTGGGTCTGGTACGCTTTTATGATGAATGCGGGAATGACGTAATGCGTTTGAGTAAGCTCAGTATAACAGAGCAGAGCATCTCGCCGCGATCTCACATCCGCCGCTATGTAGTACGATTCTGCCATTTTCTTCGGTAGTCTGATGGGCTGAGCCCGGTCTCCTGCCGCAGCAGGCGGCAGCCGCCAGCATCGGCGTGGTGATGTGCTCGGCGTAGTGGGTGTTGAGGTAGGCCAGCAGCCTTGTGCTGTGCAGTACGTTGAAATTGACCATCCCGCCCTGCCCGGCGCGGATTACGCGCTCCTCATGCGGAGTGCGGTAAAGGATGGCACCGCGGCGCAGATAAAAAAGCTCCACGCTCTCGTGCCAGTGCCATGGCGTGGTGGATGACTCATACCGGGCGGCCACCACGTGGCTGGCAATGTGCGGAAACTGCGGCGTGTAGCCGGGCAGATACTCCTCCCGGCTATCAGGATTCATTTCAACGGTTGTGACCTCTAGCATGGCGGCTGTCCCCGATCTTTTTCTGTTTCGTCTATCTCTATTCTATCACAAGTTTTATAAAATTTTTATTTTTTTTCACAAAACTTCCACCTATACGCTGTATTGTGGTATTATAGAAAGCAGGGAAGCATAAGGAGGGTATTCCTATGGCCAAAATTCTGATTGTTGATGACGAGCCGCGCATCCGCGACCTTATCCGTGAGCATCTGCAATATGCCGGGTTCACCTGTGAGGAGGCCGGGGACGGCACTGCCGCGCTGAGCGCGTTGAGCCAAGGCAGCATTGACCTTGTCATTCTGGATATTATGATGCCGTTTATGGACGGTATGACCTGCCTGCGTGAGATGCGCACCCGCAAAATCATGACCCCGGTCATTATGCTGACCGCCCGCAGCGAGGAATATGATAAGCTGGCCGGGCTGGAAAGCGGTGCCGATGACTATGTTGTCAAGCCCTTCTCCCCGCGGGAGCTGGTGGCCCGCGTCAAGGCCGTGCTGGCCCGCACGATGCCCAAGCCCGCAGAGGATTCCGGCAACTACACCTTCGGCGATTTGACCATCGACACCGCCAGCCACAGCGTGAAGGTGGCCGGGCAGGAGGCTCCGCTGACCCCCAAGGAGTTTGATTTGCTGGTGTTTCTGGTCAGCAACAAGGGCATTGCCCTGAGCCGCGAGAAAATCCTGCAGAAGGTCTGGAACTATGACTATTACGGCGAGGATCGCACCGTAGACACCCACATCAAGATGCTGCGCAGCCATCTGGGGCCCTGCCGCAAAACCATCGTCACCGTGTGGGGCATCGGGTACAAATTTGACCCGGACGCCGTATGAAGCAACTCAAAAAAAACGGTGCGGCGCATAAGCCGCACTTTGCGCTTGGCATACGCTGGCAGCTGATGCTATTCATCGGTGGCATTACCCTTTTTACGCTGCTGCTGGTCTGGGGCATCATCACCTTCGCGCTGGAGCCGCAGTATAACCGCAACATCCGCACCAAGCTGGAGGGCAAGGCGGCGGCCATCACCGCGCTGATTGACCAGTCTGACACGCCCATCTCCAACCGGAGCTACCTCGGCCTTACCTTGAACGAAGAATTCTGGAGCGGCGTCAGTGAGACCTTTCAGGACAAGAAAATCAACGTGGATGGCTGCTGTGTCGATTTCTCGGATTCCACCCTGCGCTGCCTGAAGGCGTATGAGAGTATGTACCCCTGTCTGCTGCATGAGAGCACCGGTGCCTTCGGCGGGGATTTCGGCTACAATGTCGATACCCGCATTGCCATCCAGCTGCGCCAGAAGCTGTTTGAGGACGGCGAGCTTTACCAGATTGTCAAGGTCGGCTCCTCGATGCAGATGTGCGTGGGCAGGCTGTCGGCCGATGGGCAGTACGGCATCATTGTCTCGACAAGCCTTGCACAGATTACCATTGCCACCGAGGTGCTGCGCTCCATCCTCGCGCCGGTCGCGCTGCTTCTGCTGGTGCTGGATTTGCTGCTGGCCGTGCTGTTCAGCCGCTGGTTCACCAACCCCATCCGCAAGCTGAGCAACGGCGCGCAGGAAATTGCCGCGGGCAACTACGATGTACAGATTAAAGTTGAGCACCACGATGAAATCGGCCGTCTGGCGGAGGATTTCAACCATATGGCCGCCGAGGTCAAGCGCAGCGCCCAGCTGGAGAAGGATATTCTGGCCAATGTCAGCCACGATCTGCGCACCCCGCTGACCTTGATTAAGGGCTATGCCGAGACGGTGCGCGACCTGACCGGCAGCGACGATGCCAAACGCACCGAGCAGTGCAACATTATTGTGGATGAGACCGACCGGCTTTCTGCGCTGGTGAACAGCGTGATGGAGCTGAGCAAGGTGCAGAGTGGCGCAGAAAAGCCAAGCCTTGTCAGCTTTGATATGAGTGAGCTCTGTTTTGAGGTGGCGGGCCGCTATGACGCCTTGTGCGACAAGAATCACTGGCGGCTGGAGCTGCTGGCGGACGATGTCTGTATGGTCAGCGCTGACCCCGCCATGATGGAGCGTGTGCTGCACAACCTTCTGGGCAACGCGTTCCACCACATCGGTGCGGACGGCACCGTGGTGCTGCGGGCCATCCCCAAGGAGCACGGCTGCCGCATTGAGGTGGAGGATCACGGCCCCGGCATTCCGCCGGAGGATTTGCCCTACATCTTTGACCGGTATTACCGCGCCCGGCAGGACAGCGGCCGCACCGGCACTGGGCTGGGACTGTCCATCACCAAGGCCATCCTGCAGCAGCACGGCTTCGCCTTCGGCGTGGACAGCGCTGTGGGGCGCGGCTCCACCTTCTGGTTTGAGATGGTCGATACAAGAAACTAACCCAACACAAAGGAGGAACCTATGGACAACATCAACGCAAAGATGGACGAGCAGCTGAAAAACCGCGTGGATGCGCTGAACCGCACCAACGATGAAAATCAGGACGGCCGTCTGGATGCCGCCGACCTGAAGGCCCAGCTGAACCGCATCGAGGCCCAGCTGGAGCTGCAGGACCAGCAGAACCGCGGTATTATTGCCAACCAGCGCAAGCGTATGACGCTGAGCATTGTGCTGACCGTCATTATGCTGGCGGCGCTGGCGTTCTTTGGCTGGCGGATGAACACGGCTTATAATAATGTTATGGACGCCTGCAGCCGCGTGAACGATCTGGCCGACACGGTGCAGACCAGTCTGGACACGCTGGATCAGAGCCAGCTGGATGATATGATGCAGGACCTGCCCGAAATCACCGAACAGCTGAAAAGCATTGATGTAGACGCGCTGAATAAGGTCCTGACCGAGCTGCCCTCCCTGATGGACACCGTCAGCCAGCTGCAGGCACAGGTGGAAAGCATCACCAACTGGTTCAACGGCTTAGGGTCTGTGTTTGGGCGGTAAGCTGATTCTATTTGTTTTTCCCCAGTCACCGGGCAATGGCCCCGGGGCGCGCGTTTCCCGCTGATCTCTGGCTAGTTATAACACCCCGCAATTTGTACGATTTGCGGGGTGTGTTTTTTTGCTGGTGCTTCCTATTGCATCCGGGTGCCGCTTGTGCTACACTGTAGCTGTAAAAGTTAGAAGGACTTAACTTTCCATAAAAGAGGATGTACATATGACACTGGCAGAATTGAAAATCGGGCAGGATGCGGTGCTGCGCACCATCGGCGGGCAGGGAGAGCTGCGCCACCACCTGCTGGATATGGGCCTGACACCCGGAACCGAGGTCACGCTGCGCAAGGTTGCGCCGATGGGCGACCCCATTGAGGTAGAGCTGCGCGGCTATGAGCTGACCCTGCGTCTGGATGATGCCGCCAAAATCGAGGTGGAGAATGTCCACGAGACTGACCGCGCCGCCCGCAGCGAGGAGCGCCACGCCCCTGTCCCCCACCCCGGTGTGGGCGAGCTGCGCAAGGCACCCAGCTACCATGACCGCAAGGCCGGCAGTGAGATTGCCAAGGGCCAGCCCCTGCGGTTTGCGTTGGCCGGCAACCAGAACTGCGGCAAGACAACGCTTTTCAACCAGTTGACCGGCTCCAACCAGCACGTAGGCAACTTCCCCGGCGTGACGGTGGACCGCAAGGACGGCACCATCCGCGGCCATGCCGAGGCCACCGTCACCGATTTGCCCGGCATTTACAGCCTTTCCCCCTATTCCAGTGAGGAGATTGTCACCCGGGATTTCCTGCTCAACACCCACCCGGACGGCATCATCAACATCGTGGATGCGTCCAATATTGAGCGCAATCTTTACCTGACCATGCAACTTATGGAGCTGAACATTCCGCTGGTGCTGGCCCTGAATATGATGGACGAGGTTCGCGCCAACGGCGGCACTGTGATGGTGAACGAGCTCGAGGAGCTGCTCGGCGTGCCGGTGGTGCCGATTTCCGCCGCCAAGAACGAGGGCATTGACGAGCTGGTGGAGCACGCCCTGCACGTTGCCCGCCACCGCGAGACACCGGGCCGCATTGACTTCTGCGATGCGGGCGATGGCAAGGGCGGTGCGGTGCACCGCTGCATCCACGCTGTCACCCACCTGATTGAGGACCACGCCGCCCGCGCCGGGCTGCCTGTGCGGTTTGCCGCCACCAAGCTGGTGGAGGGCGACGCGCTGATTGAACAGGCGCTGAATCTGGACGATAACGAGAGGGAGTTGCTGGGGCACACCATCGCCGAGCTGGAAAGCGAGACCGGCCTTGACCGCGAGGCAGCCCTTGCCGATATGCGGTTCAACTTTATTGAGCGCCTGTGCGACAAAACCGTGGTGCGTGCCGGCGAAAGCCGCGAGCATAAGCGCAGTGTGGCCATCGATCGGGTGCTAACCGGAAAATATACTGCCCTGCCGTGCTTTATCGGCATTATGGCGCTGGTGTTCTGGCTGACCTTCGGCGTTATCGGCGCGGGACTGTCCGATTTGCTGACCCTCGGCATTGACGCGCTGACCGGCGTGGTGGATAACGCGCTGACCGCCTACGGTATCAACCCGGTGGTGCACAGCCTTGTCATTGACGGCGTGTTTGCGGGCGTTGGCAGCGTGCTGAGCTTTCTGCCCATCATCGTGACGCTGTTCTTCTTCCTCTCGATTCTTGAGGACACCGGCTATATGGCCCGTGTAGCCTTCGTCATGGACCAGCTGCTGCGCCGCGTCGGGCTTTCGGGCCGCAGCTTCGTGCCGATGCTCATCGGCTTCGGCTGCTCGGTGCCCGCCATTATGGCTACGCGCACCCTGTCCAGTGACCGCGACCGCAAGATGACGATTCTGCTCACGCCGTTTATGAGCTGCTCGGCCAAGCTGCCCATCTACGCGCTGTTCACCACGGCCTTCTTCCCGCGGCAGTACCGTGCTCTCGTGATGATTGGCCTCTATCTGACAGGCATTGTCTGCGGCATTCTGTACGCATTGCTGTTGAAATTCACAAAGTACAAGGGTGAGCCTGTGCCGTTTGTCATGGAGCTGCCCAACTACCGGTTTCCCTCGGCACGCAGCGTCGGCCAGCTGATTTGGGAGAAGGCGCGGGACTTTTTGCAGAAGGCCTTCACCATCATCTTTGTGGCCACAGTATTGATCTGGTTCCTGCAGACCTTTGATGCCCGCTTGAACGTGGCCGCCACCCCGGACGCCAGCCTGCTGGCCGCCATCGGCAGCTTTATTGCGCCGGTGTTTGCGCCGCTGGGCTTCGGCGATTGGCGCGTCTCGACCGCGCTGATTACCGGCTTTACCGCCAAAGAGAGCGTTGTCTCGACCCTGACGGTGCTGCTGGGCGGTGATACGGCCGCGCTTTCCACGATGTTCACGCCGTTCACGGCGATTGTGTTCCTGGTTTTCACGCTGCTGTACACCCCCTGCGTGGCAGCCGTGGCCGCCGCCAAGCGGGAGCTGGGCAGCGCCCGCGCCGCCGCCGGTGTGGTTCTGATGCAATGCGGTATTGCATGGCTGGTGGCTTTTGTGGTACACTGTGTAGGTGGAATCTTCGGGCTGGTATAAGCGGGGCGGGTTTTCCTCCTGCGTGCCGCCGGAATACAAAGAGGTGGCCTTATGGCAAGTATTATCGTTGTTGTGATCATTTTTGTGCTGCTGGCGCTGGCCATTATGTTCATCTGCCAGAACGGCGGCTGGCAGGGCGGCTGCGGCGGCAACTGCGCCAGCTGCCACAGCAAATGCGCCGACGCCGAAAAGAAAAAGAAATAATCTGTGCGGTCCCTTTGCGGGGCCGCTTTTTTGTAGCCTGCCGCCCTTGCACAATACAGAGAAAACCGCTATACTATAGATAAGTATATTTTGGGGAGGCATCAGCTGTGAGCAGTGAGCCCATCCGTGTGTTGCAGGTTATGCCCGCTATGGACGCCGGCGGCATGGAAACCTTTGTCATGAACATCTACCGCACCATCGACCGCGAGAGGGTGCAGTTTGACTTTCTCTATCATTACGATAAGCCGTGCTTTTTTGACGATGAAATCCGGGAGCTGGGCGGGCGCATCTATAAAACCACCGTTCGTCAGGACAACAACCTGCCCCGCTATCTGCATGAGCTGCACGCCCTGTTTGCTGCCCACCCCGAATGGCGTATCCTGCATGGGCATTACAGCGGCTTCGGAATGTTCTATAACTCCGTGGCCCGGAAGGCCGGGATTCCTGTGCGGTGCGGCCACAGCCACAACACCGCGTATGAACCGAATCTGGTGGGCCGCCTTGACCGGGTCATGAGCAGCTTTTTCAGCGCAGGCTTGACCGACCGCTTTGCCTGCAGCGAGAAGGCCGGGCAGATGCTTTACGGCAAAGCGCCCTTCACAGTCATTCCCAACGGTATTGATACCGCACGGTTTGCCGCCCGCGACCCGCAGCGCCGTGCCCTGCTGCGCGCCGAGCTGGGTGTGACCGACCAGGAAATTTTGTTCGGCCACGTGGGCCGCTTCACCGCACAGAAAAACCACCCCGGCCTTTTCAAAATTTTTGCCGCGGTGCACGCTCGTCTGCCCAAGGCAAAGCTGGTGCTGCTGGGCGGCGGCGAACCCGCCTATATAGAAAAAATGCAGCAGCTTGCCGGTCAACTGGGGATTGCCGACCGTGTGATTTTTGCCGGTGTGCGCAGCAATATGCAAAGCTTTTATGACGCAATGGACGCTTTTTTGCTGCCCAGCCTGTTTGAGGGGCTGCCGGTGGTGCTGGTCGAGGCCCAGACCGCGGGTCTGCCCTGCTTTGTCTCTGACGCCGTGGACCCCGGCGCAGCGTTCACCGACAGGGTGCGCTTTCTGCCGGTGAATGACCCGGAGGCGTGGGCTGCCGCGATTGCCGCTGCCTCGCTGCGGCGCGACCCGCAGGCGCGGGAGAAGGCTGTCAGGGCCGGGTATGACATCCACACCAGCGCCGGGATTCTGCAGGAGTTTTACCTGCGCCGCTATGCCGAGGTAACGAAATGAAGCCCTGTGAGATTGCTGTCATTGTGCCGGTGCACAACGCGGAGGCCTTCTTGACCGCCTGCACGGACGCGATTGCGGCGCAAAGATTTGACGCTTTCCGGTGCATTTTGATAGATGATGGCTCCATGGACGGCTCTGCCGCCCTGTGTGACGCCATTGCCGCGGGCGACCAGCGGTTTGTAGCCATGCACCAGCCCAACTGCGGCGTAAGCACGGCGCGCACGGCGGGCCTGCGCAAGGCACAGGAGCTGGGTGCGCAGTGGTACGCCTTCTGCGATGCAGACGATTTGTACCATCCGGATTTTCTGGGCACCCTGTATACGGCGGTACAGAACAGCGGTCTGCCGCTGGCATGCTGCCGGTATGACACCTTTACCGATACCATCCCGGCCAATGCGCCCGCGCCCGCAGGGGCAGAGTTGTTGCGTGGCACGGCCCATCTGGATGCCCTGCTGCACAACCAGGCGATAGACTACGGCCTGTGGAACAAGCTCTATTCTGCTGAGCTGCTGACCGCCGATATGCTTGATAACGGTCTTAGCTACAACGAGGATTTGCTGGCCAACTGGCGGGCCTTTCTGGCCGCGCCGGGGTGTGCCTTCTGCGATTTTGCAGGGTACCACTACCGCCAGCACGCGGCCAGCGCCAGCCACCGCACCCTGCCGCCGCAAAGCCTGGATGACCAGCGCCGCGCCGCGGTCGAAATCCGCGCCACCGCGCCCGCGCCGCTGCAACAGAGCGCCAACGCGTTCTACTATGAAAAGCTCGTCTATCTGGCCAGTATGATTCTGCGCCGCGCCAACGCCGAGGACTACCGCGTGCAGCTGTATGAGCTGCGGGTAGCCATCAAAGCGGGCGAGCATGACCCCGCGCTTGGCCGCAACCCGCTGCTGCCCCGCAGCATACGGCTTTCGGCGTTTATGACGCTGCACACGCCGCGGCTCTGGCAGTGGGCGTGCCGAAAATTCTTGAAGGACCGACAATAAATGCGAATTTTACTTGTATTGGACCGGGTGGAGAACCCCGCCAGCGCCAACGCGCTGCTGGGCTTCCGGCTGGCAGAGCAGCTGCTGGCCCGCGACCACACCGTACATATTCTGACCCTGTGGGACGGCCTGCATACTCCGCCCGCCCCGCCGCAGGGCGCGGTGCAGCATCTGCTGGCCTTTGCCGATGAGCGTCTGATGAATGAGGCGCTGGAAAACGGCCGCAAGGGCGGCACACCGGTGCCCCTGCGCCTGGTGCGGCTTGCCGCCCATCCCGCCGCAGCAGTGGCAGCCTTTCGCCAGCTGGTGCTGAAGGCCCCGCGTCGCACGGTGGATACAAAGCGCGAAATCGAACGGTTGGATGCGGAGTTTCACTTTGAAGCCGTCTGCGCCGTCTGCGCGCCCTACCGCGCCGCCTTTGCGCTGGAAGGGGCGGCCATCAGCGGCAAAAAGCTGCTGTGGCAGCTTGATCCCTACGCTTCTGCCCGCGACTACACCGCCCCGGGCGGCTTTGCGCGGGAGGGACAGCTGCTCAATGCAATGGACGCGAGCTTCATCACCCCGCAGGCAGAGCCCGACTATGCAGACGGTGCTCCGCTTGCTGCCTGGCGGCAGAAGGTGCATGTGCTGGGCTTTCCCACCCTGCTGCCGCGGGAGTCTTTCCACACAGAGCATGACGATATACAGTGTGTTTTTTGCGGAAGCCTTTACCCCGAGCTGCGTGAGCCCGGCTTTGCGCTGGCGCTGTTCAGCGCCCTGAACGCCCCCGATGTAACCCTGACGATGGCGGGCGGCGGCTGGGAACGCTTTACCGAAGCCGCCGACACCGCAGCCGCCACACTGAGCAAGCGTCTTGTGCGCCCCGGTTTGCTTCCCCCTGAGGAAGCCGCCGCGCTGGAAAACCGCGCTGATGTGCTGGTGAGCCTTGGCAACGCTTATGACAACCAGATGCCCAGCAAGCTGTTCGGCTACTTTGCCACCGGCAAGCCGATACTGCATCTGGCAACGTGCGACAGCGACCCCACACTGCCGTATCTTGCCCGCTACCCGCTGGCACTGGTGCTGTACGCGAAGGACGGCGTAACCCCCGGCGTGACCGCCCGGCTGAACCGCTGGCTGCATGAGGTCAGGGGCCGTCAGCTTCCCTTTGCCGAGACAGCGCAGCTCTACCCCGAGTTTACGCCGGAAAAGGTGGCCGAAGAATTTTTGAGGTGGATATGATGCAGATTCTCTGGCTGGTAAAGGCAATGCTGCCGCAGGCGGCGGCCGCCTGCGGTCTGGCAGAAGCCGGTGATGTAAGCGGCAGCTGGCTGACCGGGCAGCTTGCCGCTCTGCGCCGCTTCCCGGAGCTGAAGCTCACGGTGCTCTGCGTGGGCAAGACCGAAGCGCAGGGCGAGGCGGACGGTGTGTGCTACCGCATCGTGCCGGATGCCTCCGCCTTTGTGCCGCTTTTGCAGGCGGAAAAGCCCGCGCTGGTGCACATCTGGGGCACCGAGTATGACGAGGCCACCGTTATGGCGGACGCCGCCCAGGCGCAGGGCCTGCCGGTACTCTTCAGCATACAGGGGATCATGCGGGACTGCGCCGCCCACCTGTGTGATGGTGTGCCCGAGGCCTACCGCCGTTCCGGCGCGCTGTGGCACGCCGTGGACAGGGTTATTCCCGGCGAATTGCTGGACACTATGCAAGTCAATTTCAACACGCTGGCGTCCAAGGAAGCCGCATTGCTGGCAAGGGCCCGCTATATGACGGGCCGCACGGCGTTCGACCGTGACGCCTGCACCGCCCTTGCCCCGCACGCCCGGTACTACCCCTGCAACGAGACCCTGCGTCCGCCGTTTTACACCGGCACACTGTGGCATCCGCGGGAGTTTGCCGCCGCGCCGGTGCTGTTCCTGCCGCAAGGCAACTATCCGCTGAAAAATCTGCACACCGTTATCAAGGCACTGCCCGCCATACTGGCAAAGTACGGCAGCGCCGAGCTACACATTGCGGGCTGGCCCCCGCTGGACAAGGGCCCGCTGCTGCGCCCGGTCATTGACCGGATGTTCCCTTACAAGCGCTACTGCAAGCGGCTGGCCGCGCAGCTGGGCGTGGCGGGGCATATCCACTACACAGGCCCGCTGGACGCTGCTGCCATGCGGCAGGCTTATTTGGAGGCGGACGTATTTTTGCTGCCCTCCAGCTGCGAGAACAGCCCCAACAGCCTCGGCGAGGCGATGCTGCTGGGTCTGCCATGCGTAGCCAGCGCGGCAGGCGGGATTTCCTCCATGCTGACGGACGGCGTGGAAGGCTATATTTACGGCGCTGCGCTGGATGAAAAGGCGCTGGCGGATGCCATTCTGCGCGTGCTGCAAAGCCCGGATGGCGGCGCTGCCGTTGGCAGAACTGCCCGTGCGCGTGCTCTGTGCACTCATGATGCAGCGCGCAATGCCGACAATTTGGTACATATCTACGAGGATATCCTGCAGGAGGAAAAGTCGTGAGCATACAAAAGGTTTCCGTTATTATCCCCTGCTACAAGGCCGCGGCCACCCTGCGCCGCACGGTGGCAAGCGTTCTGGACGGTGCTCCTGCGGACGTAGAAATTTTACTGGTGGACGATGGCAGCCCGGATAATACCGGGGCAGTCTGTGAGGAGCTGGCTGAGCTCCACCCACAGGTTACCGCCCTGCACCGCCCCAACGGCGGCGCAGGCGCGGCCCGCAACACCGGGTTGGACGCCGCAACCGGCGACTGGGTGCTGTTTCCTGACTCCGATGACGAGCTTCTGCCCGGCCTGTGGTCGGCCCTTGCTGCCCTTGATACCGATGCTGATATGATATTGTTCGGTGTAGCGCGGGAAAGCTCCGGTGCGGTTGCCCCCACCGACTATCTGGCCGAGGGGTGCTATAAAAACCTGCAGGCACTCGGGGATGCACTTTTTCCCCTGCTGTTTGACTCCGGGCTGCTGGCTTCTCCCTGCACCAAGCTGTTCCGCCGCCGCACACTGAGCACGCTGCGGTTTGAGGAACGGCTGGCCATCAATGAGGATGTGCTGTTTAACCTACAATTTTTACAAATTTCCCCTGCCATTTATTGCCTGCATGGTGTATACTATAAGGAGTATAATGCAAGAATTGGCAGTCTGTCCCGCCGTTTGCGGGGGGATTTGCTGGACGCCGAGCGCATCACCCGCCCGGCACTGTCTACTCTGCTGGAAGCAAACAGCATTGACCCGGCACCCTATCTGCGCACCAGCCGTCTGCGGGCCTGCTTGAACCAATATGGTCTGCTGACCGGCTGCAAGGGAGATTTGTCCTACACCGAGCGCCGCACTCTGTTTGCCGAAATTCTGGCCGACCCGGACGCCCGCGCCGCCCTGCGTACCCAGTTACAGAATGACCCCAACCGGCTACTGGCGGTGCCCTACCGGCTGGGTGTGGCGTGCAATTTGCCGGGGCTGCTGGCCGGGTACACACTGTTCAAGCAACGGTTTCTATAGGCGGTGGTCTGGGCCGTCCGCATAATCTGCATAAAGAGGAAGGGAAACAAATTATGGAACATATTGCGATCAGCGTGGTCGTACCAATCTATAACACGAAGCCCTATCTGGTCGAATGTATCGAGAGTATTCTTGACCAGAAAATCAATGTGCCCATCGAGGTGCTGCTCATTGACGATGGCTCCACCGATGGCTGCGGAGAAATCTGCGACAAATACGCCGCTCGTGATGCCCGTGTGCGGGTCATTCATCAGGAAAATCAGGGCCTGTCTGTTGCCCGCAATGCCGGTATCAACGCCGCTCGCGGCCGCTACTATGCCTTCATCGACTCCGATGACGTGGTTCTGCCCCGCTTTTTGCAGACGCTGTACGATGCCTGTGAGCAGGACGATGCCTATATGTCGCTCTGCGCACTGGAGCAAGTGCAGGAGGACGGCAAGAGCTTTGACCCTGCCTGCTTTACCCGCCCCACGCAGGAGGGCGTTTTCTGCGGCAAGGACCTGTTGAACGAATTTTACACCCCCGATGGCATTGTCTACACCGTGGCATGGAACAAGATGTATCGCGCCGAGGTCTGGAAGCTGCTGCACTACCCTGAGGGACGTCTGCATGAGGATGACTTTGTGGCGCATCGCCTGTTCTGGCTCTGCAACAAGGTAGTCTGCGTCGACAAGGTGCTCTATCATTACCGCCTGCGCAATGGCAGTATCTGCCGCACCAACATCCGTCCTGAGCATTTTGATGCCGTGGACGGTCTGGCTGACCGCTACCGCTTTTATGTTGAGAACCGAGCCGACCGTTCGGTCATTGACGCGGCTTATGCAGCCTGCTGGCGGCGGTATCTTTTCCTGTGTGCCAAGGTTCGGCAGGCTCCCACACCCGAACTGGTCAAGGCTATCAGCAAGGAGCAGTTCTTGATGCAGGGACTGCTCAGCTATCTGCCCAACTGCCGCAATATGAAGATGACCGAAAAGCTCAGCGCGGCCCGCTGGGCCATGATGAGCGCGGCCAGCCTGTGCCCCATCAAGTGACGCCTCTGTTTAAAATTTATCTGTAAGGAGCCCGCCTTGGCGATACGTAAACCCGACAAAGAAAAACTTCCCCGCGTTCTGCTGGTACCGCCGCCAACTCTGCCGGTGCCTGCGGTGCAGGGCGGCGCGGTGGAAACCCTGTTGACCCATCTGATTCGTGAAAATGAAAAGCATGGCCAGCTGGATTTACTGTGCGCCAGCGTCCCCGATGATGCTGCCCGCCGCGCTGCGGCAGACTGGCAGCACACCAAAATGCTCTATGTTCCCCGCCCCAACGGCCACCGCCGTTATTGGCCGATGGTATTTGTGGAGCGCTGTATGGGCATTGCCGCGCCGTATGACCCATGGTACCAGAAGGTGCAACTTTCCCTTGCGCTGGAGCTGCCGTCGCCCGATCTGATTGTGGCCGAGGGTGGCAACCTGGCCCAGTGCAGTGCCATAAGTCATATGTTTGGCCGCAAGCGCTGTCTGGCGCATCTGCACGGCCAGACCACCTGCAACGCCGTGATGGATGATATTTACGGCGGCGTGCTTGCCGTGAGCGATTTCGTCCGTGAGGATTATCTGTGCACCAGCTCTCTTGACCCTAAGCAGGCCTACGTTCTGCACAACTGTATTGACACCAACCGCTTCTGCCCCGGGCCGGCGCCCAAAGAGTTGCGGGCACGGTTGGGCTTTGCCGCAGACGATTTCATCGTCCTTTACTGTGGTAGGTTGGACCCTGATAAGGGAATTCATAAGCTGATGGAGGCCATTGCTTCCCTGCATGAGCCGCATATCAAGCTGCTTATCGTGGGTAGCCCTTTCTTTGCACGCACCCAGCAAAGTGCGTTCCAGCGCAAATTGGAGCAGCAGTCCAAAAGTTTGGGTGACCGTGTACAGTTCACCGGTTACATCCCCAACGAGGATTTGCCGGACTACTACCGCCTCGCCGACTTGTGCTGTGTGCCTACGTTGGTGGAGGAGGCTGCCGGACTGGTAGCTGTGGAGGCTATGGCCTGTGGACGGCCAGTCCTCGCCACCCGCAGTGGGGGTATGCCGGAGTATCTGGCGGGCAGTCAGGCTATCCTTGTGGAGCGCGGCGATACCGTGGCCGACCAGCTTGCGTGGAGCATCCGTATGCTGTATGAGCACCCGGCCCTCTGTGCTGAGATGGGTGCGGCAGGTGCTGAGCGTGGAAAAGAGTTTTCTATCGAGCATTACTATGCCGATTTTGTGCGCATTGTGCGCGACGTGACCGAGAATGGAGGTTTCCTGTGAGCAAGCCCATAATCACCGTCATTGTGCCGGTTTACAAGGCAATGGCTACACTCGACCGCTGTGTGGAGAGCGTTCTCTCTCAGCAGATTGCGGGCGGGTTGGCCTGTATTCTGGTGGACGATGGCAGTCCCGATGACAGCGGTAAGCTGTGCGATACGTGGGCTGCGCGGGATGCCCGCGTGACGGTTATCCATCAGGAGGATATGGGGGTATCTGTTGCGCGCAACAGCGGTCTTGCCGCGGCCGACAGTGAATTTATTGTGTTTCTGGATTCCGATGATGCCTTGCGCCCCGGTGCCCTGCAGGCGGCTTTGGATGTCCAGAATGACGCACCGCAGTCCTTCGTGTTCTGGCATTATACGAACGACGCACAGGACACTGCGCCGGTAACTGCTGATGCTGAAACCCGCCCACAGAATGCTCTTGCGCGCCTCTGGCTGGACTGTCTACTGGCCATGCCGTGGAACAAGCTCTACCGCACCGAACTTGCCCAGCAACTGCAATTTGACAGTCAGTATACTTTGGGCGAGGATTTACAATTTGTACTGGACTATATTGCCTTGCTTGGCACCAAGCAGCCGGATTTTACCTACACAGTGATGACCGCCCCGCTGACCTTCTACGATTGCAGCCGCGGCGGTACGCTCTCCACAAAATATCACGCAGATTACTGTAAAATCTGGCCGGAGCATTTTGCCAAGCTGAACAAGGCCAGCCACGCTGCATCCTGCCCGCAGAATGATATGCGTCTCCTGCACCGCGCCGAGCTTACCGTTTTTGCTGAGGGGGTGGCAGATATTCTGCGCCGCGACCCCGCCAAAAATCCCCGCGTGCGCCGCGACAAGGCCATTGCCGCCCTCCGCAGCCCATGGATGCAGGCGCTCTTGGAGCGTATGCGTCTGGAGCAGTGCTACTGCGCGTACTATCTGCCCTGCCGCTGGCACAGTGTGCGCCTGATTTATCGCCTGGCAGAAGCCAAACGCACAGGCTCGCCGTTATACGGCAAGCTCGACTGGGCGGGGTATTATCTGCTCCGCGGCAAGATGCGCCGGGATTGAGTTGACTGCACTTCTCTCTGCTTTGTAGGGCGGGGCGACCTCACCTCGCCCTACATTTTTTGTTGAGGATTCCATTTCTACATTCCTGTCTTTCGGGGATTGCCCTATTTTCAGAAAATATTTTGCCCTATTTGCAAAGAAACATTTGCATTTTCTTATGGAATTTGCTATACTATAAAGGCTGTAAGAAACTAGACTGTGCGATTGTAGCTCAGCTGGATAGAGCGTTCGGCTCCGACAACTGCGACATCGCAGGCTTCAGGCTCGTTTTTACTCGATACAGCGTAATTTGCACTCGCAAAAACGCGGTGGTCAACGGTAGTCAGACCACGAATTGACCACTATTGGAAATTGACTACTTTACAAGATTGAAATACGTCAGAAAGACGTTTTTCATACATAAGCGATCGTAGCTCAGCTGGATAGAGCGTTCGGCTCCGACCCGGAAGGCCAGAGGTTCGAATCCTCCCGGTCGCACCAAACAATGAAAATCCGAACCTTTTCTCAATGGGAGAAGGGTTCGGATTTTTTGTTTTCTACTGAATTATCTCATCTACAATGACCCGCTGGCGTATGCAGACCTGATTCTGAACGGCGAGCCGGAAGAATATTTGAAAAATACGGCTGGGAGCCATGGGTTAGAAGATTAAGAGAAATGCCGTTCCAAAAGCAACTGGAACGGCATTTCTTATCTTTCGATATTCGGCATCTTCTGTCCCCGAAGCTCCTGCCGGATGGCACGGAACTGCTCCGGCACATCCGCATCGGTCATTGCACCGGGGACATCCACTGTCCCAGCGGCTTTGGCGGCTTCATAGAACCAGCATTTATACTCCACGGTCTCCAGCGTGTGCTGTAACTGCTGGATCTGTTGGGTGAGCACCTCGCGCTGATGCCGGAACATTTCCAGCCGGGTGTCAATGGTGTCGTCTCCCTGCATGGAAAGCTCAATATACTGCCGGATATCCTTGATGGACATTCCGGCTTTTTTCATGCAGCGGATGACCTGCAGCCACTCGAAGTCGTTTTCCCGGAACATCCGAATGCCGCCGGAGGAACGCTCCACAAAGGGAAGTAACCCTTCTTTGTCGTAGTAGCGCAGGGTGGAGGCAGGTACGCCCAGCTTTTGTGCCATTTCGCCTACGGTATAGATCATCTGAAACCTCCGTTTTTTCAAAAAGCCCTTGACTTAAAGTGCGCTTTAAGTTGTATGATAAAATCAAACTTTATCAACATCATAATGCGGATGCACTCTGCTGTCAAGGAGGTTCCTATGAGCAAGAAGGTATTGATTTTGTCTGGCAGTCCCCGGAAGGGCGGTAACTCTGATATTCTATGCGACGAATTTCTGCGTGGAGCGCAGGATGCCGGGCACAAAGCAGAAAAGATCCGGGTCGCTGAGAAAAAGGTGGCTCCCTGTTCCGGCTGCTACTACTGCAGCACCCACGGTGGAGCCTGCGTCCACAAGGATGATATGGCAGACATCCTGCAAAAGATGATCGATGCCGATGTCATTGTGCTGGCAAGCCCGGTATACTTCTACTCCATCAGTGCCC
>OLJA01000309.1_pt1 | contig 34907 bp, 24 predicted proteins | sample 1601401 | NCBI WGS metagenome assembly OLJA01 (sample SAMN01915217, study PRJEB22387) | human gut metagenome | isolation source: stool | host: Homo sapiens | place: USA | reverse complement strand
ACAGATGGCACAGAGATACTATGAGGCATACATAGGAACGCGCGAAGAATTTATTCATGAGTTTACCAGGTCATATATGGATGATGAATGAAAAACTACCCGGCGGGCTTGTCCCCGCCGGTAGTGCGCGTGTTTTATTAATTTAACAAATCAAACAAAAAGCGCGCTAAAAAGTTTAATATATATCCGAACATTAGCTCTAAACCATAAAATGACCGCAAATTGCCAGACGCATACATTCGTATGGAATCGACCATTTCTAGGAATGAACCAATATTTCGGATAAAAGTTAATAAAATTTTTATCGCACTCACCTCCTTCCGACCGTCATATCCGAAATATGACGAAAAATAAAAAAACCACAAAAAAAACGTGGTAGTCACAAAAGAAATATGGAATAAAAGTTAGGTGATTAGATTGCTTCAGCCGTTACAGCGGCTTTTACACGAAAAATAAAGGAGGAAATTAAATGACAGATTGGGTAAGCCAGGACGTGATATGTCCGTATTACAAAAGCAGTTCGGGAAGCCGGATTGTGTGTGAGGCTTTTATCAGGGGAGCGGACAAGTGTACATCCGACTTCCCCAATAGAGTTGAGCGTGCAAGCCACATGGAAAGATACTGTAATACATACGCATACAGTAAATGCCCGGTGGCGGCGCTTTGCGAGAAAAAATACAGATGATAAGACACCGTATCCGTAAAAAATCGGATGCGGTGTTTTTGCACTTATGGGTTAGAAAAAATAATACAAAAACTGCTACGATTACCCTAAGAAAACATGAAAGGGTGATGCAGTTGGCAAAATACGATTGGAAACTGATAGAAACAGAGTATCTTGCATCAAATATCAGTCAGGCGAAACTGGCTGAAAAATATGGGATTCCGTTGAGTACAATGCAAAGCCGGGCAAAGAAATACGGCTGGTCAGACCGGCGTAAGGAAATTCATCAAAAAAGCATTCAAAAAGCGTGTGAAAAAATAGAAAAGTCGATGATTGAACGACTTTCTTCAATCTTATGCAGTTTGGACAAATTGGCAGCGGTAATCGATAAAGCGCTTGATGATGACGGTATGTTCTATAAAGTTCTGGTGGAAGATAAACAGACAGGAGGAGTCCGGACAAAAAAGACAAAGGTTCTCAACACGAAACGGCTTAAGGAAATGTCTGATGCAATCAGAAATGTATCAGAGATATACGGAGCTGCAGAGGAACGTGACAGGCGGAACAAGGAAGCCGGCAGTGAGAATGAGCTGACAGTTAAAGTTGTGCCGCTTGCGGATGCATCCGGAAAGAAGGCGGATGTGAGCGAGTTTGACGAATACGGAGGCTAAGCGTGGCTGAAATAGTTATGAATGAGCCGAATCCGAAGCAGAGGCTTATGTTCATGTCAAGAGCGCGCCGGGTGGGATATGGAGGAGCCAGAGGCGGAGGAAAGAGCTGGGCTGTGAGACATAAGGCGATACTTATGGCCGCCAATAATTATCCGGGAATAAGAATACTGATTGTGCGCCGGACGTATCCGGAACTTATCAATAACCACATCAATCCGCTTAAGAATATCATTCCAAAGTCGATAGCAAGGTACAATACAACCGAAAAGGTGTTTAAGTTTTGTAATGGCAGCAGGATAGAATTCGGCTATCTGGACAGTGATAATGACCTTGACAGGTATCAGGGCGTAGAGTATGACGTTATATTCATCGATGAGGCAACGCAGATTACAGAATATCAGTACAAGGCATTGTGCGCATGTGTGCGTGGTGTCAATGGGTTCCCAAAGAGAATATATCTGACCATGAACCCCGGAGGACGCGGCCACGCATGGGTTAAAAGGCTGTTCATAGACAGAAAATACCTGCCGAATGAGAATCCAGATGATTATGAATTCATTCAGGCGAGAGTTGATGATAATACAGCACTTATGGAGAGTGACCCGGAGTACAAGAGCAATTTGGAATCACTCCCGCCCAAACTCCGTAAGGCATGGCTGGACGGTAACTGGGATATATTTGAAGGACAGGTGTTTGAAGAATTCAGAGACCTTCCGGAACATTATCAGGACCGCAGGTGGACGCATGTGATAGATCCGTTCGATATTCCGGCGCATTGGAATGTATACCGCTCATATGACTTTGGATATTCCAAGCCGTTTTCCTGCGCATGGTGGACTGTGGATGGCGATGGTGTACTGTACAGAATACTGGAATACTATGGATGTCCCAATCAGGAAACATCCCCGAACGAAGGTGTGAAGCTGTCTCCGGATGAGCAGTTTAGGCGAATTCGTGAAATAGAGAGACAGCATCCGTATCTGAAGAACAGACGTATAACCGGAGTGGCCGACCCGGCTATATGGAACGCTGAATCTGGAGAAAGCGTGGCAGATACAGCGGCCAAGTATGGAATATATTTTTCAAAGGGTGATCATCAGCGTATAGCAGGACTTATGCAGATGCATTACAGACTTGCGTTTGACGAGAATGGATATCCGATGATGTATATATTCAATAACTGCAAAGCATTTATCCGGACAATCCCGACACTGTGTTATTCGCAGACGCATCCGGAAGATATCGATACGGACCAGGAAGACCATGTGTACGACGAAGCCAGATACATGGCCATGAGCAGACCTATTCCTGCAAGGAAGCCCGCAGGAACAAAAGAAGTTAAAGACGACCCGCTGAATATGATAGCGGACATGAATAATAAACACAGGAGGTAGCCATATGGCATTTTGGAACAGAAAAAAGAATACAGAGATCAACAATGGAGAGGAACAGCCGGAGCCGGTTATCATTTCGACAAAGAAGATAACAGAAAAAAGTATAATGCAGGCATCAACCATACTGCAGACGTATAAACGAGGAAAAACTAATCTTGAGAACAGGCATATAGCCAATGAACAGTGGTGGAAGTTAAGACAGTGGGAAATGATAAATCAGAACGCACCGGAGGACAGCAATAAGCCGGCATCAGGATGGCTGTTTAACTGTATCATAAGCAAACATGCAGATTATGATGAGGCATACCCGACATTTAACTGTCTGCCGAGGGAAGAGGGCGATAAGGAAGAGGCGGCCAAGCTGTCCAGCATACTTCCTGTCGTGCTTGAACAGAACAGATTCCGTGATACATACTCGGATGCCGGCTGGCAGAAACTCAAGTTCGGAACAGCCATATACGGAGTGTTCTGGGATAATGAGAAGTACAATGGCCTGGGGGATATTGCCATTGAGAAGATAGATTCACTGTCAATTTATTTTGAACCCGGAATAACGGATATCCAGAAAAGCCGTAATGTATTCCGCGTACAGGCAATGGATAATGACCTGATAGAGCAGATATATCCTGAGACTAAAGGAAAGTTAGGACACGGAGCACTGTCGGTAAAGACATTCATCACGGATGATGTTGTGGATGCCGGTAATAAGAGCATTGTTGTGGACTGGTATTATCATACATATTCCGGAACCAAGAAGATACTGCAGTTTGTCAGATATGTGGACAATATAGTGCTGTATGCCACAGAAAACATTCCTGAAATGGCAGAGAAGGGATTATATGACCACGGGATGTATCCGTTCGTTGTAGACCCTCTGTTTCCGGTCGAGCGCAGTCCGTTCGGATTCGGATATATTGACGTATGCAAGAGTCCGCAGCTATTCATTGACAGACTTGGTTCGGCGATACTTGATAGTGCTGAGTTCACAGCAAGACCGAGATATTTTATCCGTGATGATGGATCCGTTAACGAGGATGAGCTTATGGATCCGTCAAAGACGCTGGTAAGGTGCGACAGTAACCTTGGAACAGATTCACTCAGGCGTATCGAGATGGATCCGGTATCCGCAGTCAATGTTGAAATTCGCAATAATCTCATTGAGGAGATGAAAGAGACATCCGGCAACAGGGATGTTGCCAACGGAGGTTCTGTTTCAGGTGTAACGGCGGCGTCGGCGATAGCGGCAATGCAGGAGCAGTCCGGTAAGACATCAAGGGATTCAACACAGAATTCATACAGGGCATATGAGAAAATAATCAACATGTGCATAGAACTTATCAGACAGTTCTATGACGTTCCGAGACAGTTTCGGATAGTTGGCCAAAATGGAATGGAATCATATGTGAGTTATTCAAACCAGAACATCAAGCCGCAGGAGCAGGGAGAAGCGTTCGGAACAGATATGGGAATGAGACTTCCGGTGTTCGATTTGGAAGTCTCATCGCAGAAAGCAAACGCATATACCAAGATGAGTCAAAATGAGCTTGCATTACAGTTCTTCAATCTCGGATTCTTTAATCCGCAGATGGCGGACATGGCAGTAATGGCACTTGATATGATGGACTTTGACGGCAAGGATATGTTAATTAACAAGATATCACAGCAGGGACTTATGTATCAGCAGTTATTACAGACTCAGCAGATGTGTATACAGTTGTGCCAGAGAATTGATTCTGACGAGGGAACCAACCTTGCTGAACAGTATTCGGCAGCGGTAATGGGAAGTGCGCAGGAAATCGGTGTGCAGTCGCAGGCAGGCAGCGCAATAACACAGACGGATGACCTTGGTAATCTTGATACAGAGAATAAGATTGTATCAGATGCCAGAGCGCAGGCACAGGCGGCATCACAGCCACAGTAAGAGAGGATATATGATTAAGATTAATATATCAGAATATAGCATATCTGCAGACGGGCACGCCGGTTATGCAGAGTATGGCAAGGATATAGTGTGTTCGGCAGTGACAGGCCTATTGTATACGATGGCCGAGTGCATCAGACAGGAGAATGATGTGGGACATTTAAGAGACATGGAGATAACACTTGAACCCGGACATGCAGTTATTACAGCGGTACCGGTAAGAGAGTATGGGGAAAGGCTGTCTGCAATGTTTTACACAGTAAAAACAGGACTTGCAATAGTGACCGAGATGTATCCGGATTATGTGCATATAGAAAATTTTTGAAAAAAATATCCGTGGTGGGTTAGAAAGCGGACTGTGAATAATGCTATCTTGTAATCATAAGGTCCGCGACCTGATTCGCGAGGAGGTTAAAATGACAAAATTAAGCTTACAGTTATTTGCTGATGGAGCCGGTGCAGGTGCAGCGGCAGCAGGAGCAGCAATGGGAGCAGAAACAGGCAGTACCGGTCAGCCCGCCACTGGCAACAACAATGCGGAAGGAGCAGCGGGAAGTACAACCGGCGCAGAAAGTACCGCAGAACAGTCACAGGTGGAAACATTTGATGACTTGATCAAAGGCCGTTATAAACAGGACTTTGATGCTAAAGTACAGTCAATCATCAACAAGAGATTTAAGGGAGCACGTGAAGCTGAAGCGTCAATGAACAAGCTTTCACAGGGTATCTCGGCACTTGGTACATATTATGGACTTGATGTGGAAAGCCCTGATTTCCTTGACAGTCTTAATTCAAAGATTATGGATGATGAGAAACTCTACGAGAAAGAAGCATCGGAACGCGGAATGAACGTCGAAGACGTTAAGAGAATCCGCAGGATGGAGCAGGAAAATCGTGCACTGAAAATGCAGAACATGCGTGAGAAAGAGGAACGCCAGCGTGAGGAATTCTACCGTGGTGTAATCAATCAGGTGCCGGAAGTTCAGAAGATATATCCGCAGTTTGACGTCGATGCGGAAATGGCTAATGAGCAGTTTTTTAATTTGGTGCGTAACGGAGTAGGGCTCCGCAACGCATACGAGGTCATTCACAGCAGTGAACTGCAGGCGGCAAGGGATGCGATAATTGCGCAGAAAGCACAGGAGCAGCTTAGCAATTCCGTACGTGCCAATGGCATGAGACCGAATGAAGTAAACCATAACAGTGCACCGGATTTCGGCCGTGACATCAAGAATATGACCAGAGCAGAAGTAAAGCAGATTATCAGAAGAGCCGAGAGAGGCGAGGTAGTTAAGTTTACCTGATGTCCTCCGGCCACAAAGGAGGAATTATGAACAGAGCAAGACAGTATGGTCTTCAGCTCATGGCTGGAAACCTTAATACTAACGTTACAACGGCAGTGGCATCCGGCAATAACCTTGCCGCTGAATGTAAAGAATTTTATAATACTGAGCTTATAAGATTGGCAGAACCGAATCTGGTGTACGTTCAGTTTGCCAAGAAGATTGCGCTTCCTAAGGGAAACGGTAAGACAGTATCAATCAGGCAGTTCGATCCATATGAGAAAGCAACCACACCGCTTGTGGAAGGTGTAACACCGGACGGTAACAAGATGAATGTCCGTGAGATATCGGCGACGATCAACCAGTACGGTGATTACACAAGCGTGTCAGATGTGCTTGAAATGGCAGCGGTTGACCCTGTAATCACTGAGGTTACGCAGGCACACGCAAGCCAGGCATCACAGACCCTTGATACGGTCTGCCGTAATGAGATTATGGCAGGCACTAATGTGGTGTATGCACCTAAGAGCGATGGAACGGTTATTACATCAAGAAATGATATTACAGATGACTGTAAGGTAACACCTGATGTGATTGCCAAGGTTGCCGCAATACTTAAGACAAATAATGCACCGAAGATAGACGGTTCGTATGTAGCCATAGTGCATCCACACGTATCATACGACATCCAGCGTAATCCAGAGTTCATTGACGTACATAAGTACGGAGAGAACGCAGAGATATTCGAGGGAGAAATCGGAAAACTCTATGGTGTAAGATTTGTTGAAACTTCAGAGGCTAAAATCTGGGAAGTCGGCAGTGATACCAAGGTACATGTGTATGGAAGTCTCTTCATCGGAGCTAACGCATATGCGACTGTCGATCCGGAGGGTGGCTCCATGGAGATTATCGTTAAGCAGAGAGGAAGCGGCGGCACGGCTGATCCGTTGGAACAGAGAAGCACGGTAGGCTGGAAAGCAAGTACAGTCAATAAGATTCTTATACCTGAATACATCGTCAGGGTAGAATCTGGCTCAGCACTCGGCAGTACAGCCGTGGCTAACTAACTAAAGGAGGCGTAATATGGCAGCAGTTAAGGCAGAGAAAGCCGAAGACGGAAAAGTAGAACTTATGGTGCCGAGAGGCGGCAAGAACGAGCGAGATTATATCATAATCGGGATCAATGGCTATAACTACAAGATTAAGCGAGGAGTGCCGGTTATGGTACCACCCGGTGTCAAGGAGATATACGAACACTCTATTGACATGCAGAATGAAGCGGCAGATTATGATGAGCAGGTGTCTCAGACGTCATAATATTGTAGCTGGAGGGCGCAGATGATGCGCCCTTTTTTAATACAAGGAGGACAGAATGAAGGTCAATGAAGTTATAGAACTTGTGGATGAACTGAAACCTAATAATTATACTGCAGCACGTAAGATAGAGTGGCTTAACAGAATCGAAAGACAGATATATGAGAACATAATAATGACTCATGAACATGATGGAGTGAAAGAACTTGAGCCTTATACAGAAGAAAGTGCGGACGAACTTCTTGCACCGCCTCCGTATGACGAGCTGTACAGATGGTATCTTGAAAGCCAGATAGACATAAGTAATCAGGAGATTAATAAGTATAACAATTCAAGTGCGCTTTTCAATGAGGCATATGGAGCTTACAGTAATTGGTACAACAGAAATCATATGCCGTTGCACCGGTGCAACGGATATAAATTCAGGAGGCGCGTATGAAGTTACCTACGTTAAGCGCGGCAAGCCAGTCGAGGACAATGACCGATAAGTTCCTCGGCTATAATGCAAATATGCGCGGGAGCGATGGAGAATGGTCAGATCTTAACAATATGACATCAGATTATTATCCTCTTATTGCGACGAGATATGACAGAGGGTATGTGACAGCGTTGAAGGCTCCGGCAGGAATCACGGCCAAAGATGCACCAATATATGTTGACGGGACAAGCATATATGTTAATGGATATTGGATAGATATGAATCTTAGCACCAAACCGGAGAATTGCCCGAAACAGCTTGTATCAATGGGCGCATATCTGATCATATGGCCGGATAAAAAGTATATCAACACTAAGGACCTGACAGATTACGGTCCTATGGGTGCCGTATGGGAGCTGGGTAATACAGTACAGTGCAGTTATACCATGTGCAAGGCTGATGGCAGCAGTGTGGATATAAAGACTGTCTCATCTAAGGAACCGTCAAAACCGGCTAACGGAGACTACTGGATAGATACTTCACAGAAAAAGCACAGCCTGAAGGTGTGGAGTGATACCAGTGCCATGTGGATAAGTGTTGCAACGACATATATTAAAATCTCGGCACCGAATATAGGAAAGGTCTTTTCGGAAGGCGATGGAGTGACGATATCGGGATGTACTAAGTGTGCCGACCTTAACACAACACTTGTAATACAGTCAAAATCGGATGACTCAATTATAGTTATAGGGCTGATTGACACGATAGGCAATCAGACAGGCGGATTGAAAGTCTCACGCAGTATTCCGGATATGGATTATATAACAGAGAGCAACAACAGGCTGTGGGGCTGTTATTACGGGATTAAGGACGGAAAAATGGTTAATGAGATATACGCGTCCAAGCTTGGCGATTTCAAGAATTTTAACTGCTTTGCCGGAACATCCACGGACAGTTACGCGGCGTCACTTGGTACCGACGGAGTATTTACCGGAGCAGCATCATATCAGGGATATCCTACTTTTTTCAAAGAAAATTATATGCATAAGGTGTATGGTGCATATCCGGCACAGTACCAGATTACCAGCAGCGAATGTCGAGGTGTTGAACGTGGTTCATTCAGAAGTCTGTGTATCATCAATGAGGTACTCTATTATAAAAGTGTATCGGGCATATGCGCATATGCCGGAGCCCTGCCGCAGAGCATGTCAGCCAAACTTGGCAATTTAGATATGCATGAAGCGGTTGCTGGAGGAACAGGGAATAAACTGTATATGACCGGACATGATTCCAAAGGAGCATATTGCATGTATGTGTATGATACGAATCTTGGAATATGGCATCTGGAGAAAGGTGTCAATGCAATGATGTTTGCAAGTTATGACAACGCATTGTACTACATAGACGCGGGCAGCAAGAAGGTTGTTGCCGTTAATAACAGTGCAATTACAGAACGGGAAGGTAGCGTAACGTGGGAAGCTGTGACCTGCATATTCGGATATGATTATCCGGATCATAAGTATCTGTCAAGATTTAATCTGAGAATGAAGCTGGAAGAGAACAGCAGGATGGAGATATTCTGTGAATATGATTCTTCCGGTAACTGGATTAAGCAGGGTGAGATATCAGGAAAGGGAATCGACACATTCACGGTACCGGTCATTCCAAGAAGATGTGATCATATGAGGATTAAATTCAAGGGAGAAGGACAGATATACATTTATTCGTTTACAAGAATACTTGAGGAAGGAAGTGATTGCGGATGATCAAAATGAATATATCTGCTCCGCCTATGTTGAATGGCAGCATAACTAACCAGGTATCGGCATTGTACACATATCTGTATTCAATGTCGGAGCAGCTTAATGTTGCCATTCAGTCAATCAATGATAATACCGTTGAAGTCACCGAAAGTATTTCCGGATCCGGGTACACGGGGAATAGTGCGGATAGAGTGACGGCAGCGGGAGGAGAATATGAGAGCCTTAAAGCACTCATAATCAAATCTGCAGATGAGGTTAATGAAACAATAACCGTTCTGGATAAACAGATAAGGCAGGATGTAGATGATGTATATGAGACGAAGGATAACGTGGATGATAAGGTTACCGGAGCTATCAGTGATTTACAGACGATAATAGCATCAACATATGTGGCACAGTCGGAATTTGGCAGTTATGCAGAACAGCTAAACACTCTTGAGGAATATACCAGAGAGGGAAGGCAGGAACTGTATGACTACAATTCGGCGCTCACAGCTGATATGGATAATCTTAAAACAACTTTTGAGAAATACATTGTCGAGACATCGGGATATATCAAATACGGCATTGTGGAGTATGACGGAGCAGTTCCGCAGTTCGGAATAGCAGTCGGTCAGAATCTTACTACGGAGACAGTAACAGTGGACGGGGTTGATTATGACAGAATTATTGAAAAGGACTTCCGTGCGGTATTTACAGCAACTGCATTGAAGTTCTACATGAATTCCACTCTTGTAGCATATATGAGCAACGAGCGGCTGCATATAGTAAGTGCTGAGGTGGATAACATATCCATATCTCAGCAGATGATGATAGGTGATGAATGGATACAGTATAAGAGTGCAGACGGATTTATCATAGAATATATCGGAGGATAAAAAATGGCAACAATAAGCGGAGGAGCATGTAATCATGCACACATAGATCTTATAGTAAGTGAGAGCAGGGTCAGTACATCGAATAATACTTCAACAGTGTCGTGGAAGCTTGTAGGGTATCTGGATACGGCATCAAGCAGCTATTGGTACAGCAATAATTATCATACGATAAGTGTAAAAATCAATGGTGCTACAGTCTACAGCCTTGCAAATACAACAGCAAAGAGCATCCGCATAGGAACAAATCACACACAGTCATCACCATTAACGATAGCATCCGGTACTGCAGTGGTAGCTCACAACAGTGATGGCAGTAAATCATGTGCATGTTCTTTTAGCGTTGCATACAGATACAGCAGCAGTTACAGCTGGAGCGGCAGCGGAAGCATTACACTGACACATATAGCCAGAGCAGCGTCAATGAGTCTGTCGTCCGCGAAAATTAATACAGGAAGCAGGCTGACAATCACGCTGGTAAATGCTAACAGTAAATATACGCATGCATTAAAGTGGATGCTGCCTAACGGAAGTACGACCGGAGGTGTAATAACAACGCTTGCGGCAGGAGTGAAATCATATGTATGGACGATACCTGCCTCAATGGCAGGATACATGCCGTCATCAACGTCGCTTACGGTTAAAGTGATTGTACAGACGTTAAGCGGTTCCACGATAATAGGTTCATATGCACAAAATATAACAGTCACACTTCCAGATTCTGTTAAGCCGGGTACTCCGACCGTATCAATAACGGCGGCGTCAGGTAACAGTATTGTAAACGGATGGGGAGTGCTGGTTGCAGGATACAGCAAGGCAGTGTTTAAAATATCAGCAACACCGGGAACAGGAAGCAGTATTGCATCATATATAGTCAGCGCGGAAGGAAAGTCATACAGTGGAAAGTCACCGCTGACAACCGGTGTTATAAAAGGTACAAGTGTCAGTTATTCAGTAAAAGCTGTGGATAAAAGAGGACGCTCAACAACAAAGACGGGGACAATGTCACTGTATTCGTATTCCACTCCGGCGATTGGCAGTGTTAATGTATACAGATGTACTTCTGATAAGACAGCGTCGGACAGCGGTACATGTATATTGCTTAAAGCATCGTTGACGTACAGCAGTTGCGGAGGGAAAAACACAGGAAAGATTACATACAAAATCGAAAGCAATGGAAACGTAGTCAAGTCCGGAACGCTCACAAGCGGTCAGGACAGTCTTGTAAGCGGCCTGTCGTCAATGAAATCATATAAGGTTACAATTATTCCGGCAGACTCGGTGAATACCGGAAATGGCTTTATTAAGACGATATTCTCACGAAAAGTTGCGATGTGTCTCAGGGCATCAGCCAAGGGCGGAGCGGCGTTCGGAAAGATGTCAGAATATGATGAGTGCCTTGACATAGGAAGCTGGCAGTTCAGATGCGGTTCGATTCTTCCGTCAGATGCGGGCAAATTCAATATAGGAACAGGTGCGGTTCCGTTTGCCAATGTGCGGAGTAATAAGATGTATATATGCGATAACAGCATTGACTATGGATCCTGGCAGATATTTGAAAAAGGGACTAAGGATGTGGACGGCCAGTCCCGTCTTGTTCTCGGAAACGGAATAAAAACGGGCAATGCAGATAATGCATACGGAAGAATATTCATGTTTGGAAAAGGAATAGGATATACCCTGTTACAGCCTGGTAATAACTCGGATGAAAATGTTAATATAAATCTTCCGTCTATAGGAGGAACGCTTGCACTCAGATCGGAATTGTCAGCATATATTCCAAATACTGGAGGCTCCGTGAATGGCAGCATGTTCCATAAAAACGGAACTAATATATTCTTCTATGATAAAGACGGAACAGCCAGAACGATGGTCGGGCTGGATTCATCAAATAATTATGCGATAGCAACCGGCCAGGTATCAAGCGGAGACATAATCATAGGCAATAATTCGAGCAGTCTGATAATAAGAGCTATGAGAAACGTGAGAGCATATCACGATATTGATTTTGGCTATTGGTCAGCGGCAACAGAGTATGGACTGCTGACATTGTGGAAAGACGGTTCAAGACATTATGCCATGTCACGGCTTAGGGATGGACTCACACTCACGCTGGGATGGGCGGGAAGCGCCTCATACAAGACAGTCACAAGGCTCAGGGCGCAGACGGTGCAATATCAGAACAGCTCCGGAACAACCACGCTGTCTGATGAGAGACTTAAGGATGAGTGGCAGAACCTCGATTCATATGAGAAGTTTTTTGATGCGCTTGAACCATGTTCGTTCGTACTGAAGAATGGAACGAGCCACAGGCGGCATCTGGGATTTAAGGCAGGTCAGGTACTGGAAGCCTTAAAGGCAGCAGGACTTACATCACAGGATTTTGCCGGTTATGTCGAAAGTGCATATCATGATGATCCGGATTCGCCGGAGGATAATGCATTATATGCATCTCTTGGCATAAAGGACGGAGACATGATAAGAGGTCTCATCTATACAGAGTTCATCAGCCTTATAACCAGCATGCTTCAGAAGACAAGGACGGATGTAGCAGAACTTAAAAAGAGAATGGAGGAAATACATGAGAATTGAACAGATAGAACAGGCAGTGGCTTTTATAGACAGTCTCGCAGATAACAAGTATCCGGTTGACATGATTATGATCATTGAAGAAAACAGGGTAAATCTCAGAGGCATCTTAGATAAGGCTGAAAACGAGGTCAGGGCGATTACAGAAGAATACTGTAAGGATGGTGAGTACAAGGACGAGGAATCAATGTCCGTGGCACAGGAAAAGATGGCAGCAGTGCTTGAACGTGATGTTGAAGTGCCGTTAAGAGGTATTCCGGCTGACCTGATAAGAAAGTGCGATGAGCCGGGTTATACCAAGTTCAGCAGGAACATGCTTATTGGTTTTAAGAAAATATTTGGATAATAAGGTCCCATGGGTTAGAAAATCCCATGGGATTTTTTCTATACTGAAATGAGAATAAGAAAAAAGGAGCGGAATATGGCATCTATAAATAATAAAAACCAAAATACAAAACTTAAGACCGGAACCGGAACATCGCTTAAGGGCGTGTCAAGTGCAACACAGACTAATCTTAAGAAATACTCCGGGCAGTATCAGGCATCATCCGCGGTAAATGCGGCTAAGGCATATCTTGACAAAACAGTGAAAAATAAACCGGGAGCGTTCAAATCAAATTATACAAGCCAGATGAACAATCTGATGAGCCAAATAAATAACAGGGAACCGTTTAAGTACGACATTAATTCAGATATGTTATATCAGCAAGCGAAGGATCAGTATACGGCGCTCGGAAAACAGGCAATGCAGGACACTGTGGGTCAGGCATCAGCAATGACAGGTGGGTATGGCAATTCATATGCAACGACAGCCGGAAGCCAGGCATATCAAAATTATCTGACTCAGCTTAATGACAATATCTCGGAATATTACCAGATGGCCAAGGGAACGTATGATGATGAAACCAATGCATTGTATAACAGATTCAACCTTGCACAGAACATGTATAACAATGATTACAGCCAGTACAGAGATAGAGTATCCGACTGGCAGACAGACAGAAGCTATGCGGCAGATCAGTATGATTCGGCGCGTAATCTTGATTACAACGATTGGACATCATTGCGTAATTATTATCAGAATCAGGCGGCAGCGGAAAACTCTGATTACTGGGATACCACAAATCATAATTATCAGGTGCAGAGGGATAAGGTATCAGATGCGCAGTGGAATCAGCAGTTTAATTATCAGAGACAGCGTGACAGTGTATCAGATGCGCAGTGGAATCAGCAGTTTAATTATCAAAAGCAGAGGGATAATGTTGCTGACGCTCAGTGGAATAAGGAGTACAGCACTAAGGTATCATCTTCCGGAAGCTCCGGAAAAGCAAAATCATTGACAGATGAACAGTATAGCAAGATGGAAAGCTACGCAAGCAAAGGCGATTATGACGGACTGGATAATTATATCAACAATTATCTGGTTTCACAGGGCTATATCAGTGATGATGAAGGATATCAGATGTACAAGAGCCTTGTTTCTGCAAATGATTTTAAAAATAAAAATGCATGGCAGAACATTAAGAATAAGATTACAAGCGCATTAAGAATCAAATTGACAGGAAAATAGGAGATAAACAAATGGGAAGATATAGTGACAGATATAAGAAAGAAAAAGAGGAGGCTGTATCCGTTAATACGGAGCAGTCTTCTTCGGGCAATACCGGTAATATACAGGCGGCAGGAAGATATCGTGAGAGATATGAGCAGGAGAAGAAATATCAGAATGTGGCCGACACATTAAGCAGATATACAGATATGTACCAGAATAAGGCATCGCAGGTAGCCGGCGGTGCGTCAAGTTATAATGCCAATGCAGGAAAGGATTATCTTAAGAGCATTCCGCAGTATATGCAGGCACAGCATAATCTTGATAAACTGAAAAAAGAAGTGGATAAAAACAGGGATTTCTATGGCGAAGATATGACTAATGCTGTTACACAGTATGTGGATGCCCTGGAAAGCGGTTTTGGCCAGATGCGCCAGGCACAGCGTGAAACAGCCGGTTATATGAAAAAATTCAAGGATGAATCAGATTATAATCTAAGCAGGAAATATGCCGGATTAAGCTATGATGATGCAATGGCCAAAATCAGTGAGATAGATAAGCAGATGCAGTCCGGTAGTGCATCAGGCATGAAGCAGTCAGAAGATAAGACATGGTTAGAAAATCATTATAACGTGTTCAAGGATGCCAATGATTATAACATGTACCGCAAGTATGGAAGTGCCGGCTACGAGGATATTCAGAATAGTATAGCGGAGCTTGAGAGTGCAGCGAAGTCATACGGTACATCCGACAACAGTGAGCAGGAGAAAATAAACAGTGAGCTGGATTGGTTAAAAAACAGAGCAAGCGAACTCAGAATAACACATGCGGCCGAAACAGGGTGGGATGATAAGTATGAGGAACTTAAATCAATTGAAGAGGAACTCAGTACTCCTGTTATGTACAGAAAAGGAACAATTGATTATTGGGATGGACTGGAAGAACGTAGGGATGAACTGCTTAGCGAAATTAATAATGCAGATGATATTATTACTGATTATAGCAATAACGAAGGCAGGATGGCGAAGGAAGCCTATGATAAGTACATTGAAGACAATGCAAACAAGACTTTTCTAGGTGCAATGGGTCAGGCTGTGATGACTGGCGTGGCAAGTGTCAATTCAAGTCTCGGTGAGTTCACGGACAGTACGCTTGGCGAACTCTTCAGAAAGATTGAAAATTCCAAAGCAGGTCAGTACCTTGGAATAGATCTTCCGGGAGAAGAGATAGGAAAAACAAATGATGATGCCAGAACAGCCGCGGAAGAACAGCAGGAGAAGATGGCTGTCAACAAGCTCAAATATAATAATTCTATGCAGCAGGCGGGGATTGACATTATGCAGGGTGTTGGAACATCAATACCTTCTCTTGTTATGTCGCTTGTTACGGCCGGAATGGGCGGAAGCGGAGCTGTGGCAGCATCTACGGCTTCGGTTGCCAGTGACACCAAAATAAGCCAAATGATATCGAATTATATAATGAATCTTGCAAAAGATCCACAGTACTGGATGTCGTTTGCACAGATGGAAGGAGATACTTACGCATCCGCGAAAGCTGAAGGTGCAACGGATGCGCAGGCCAGTGCAGCCGCACTGATTAACGGAACACTCGGAAGTATCATAGAAGTCGGTTCCGGTGTTGAGACGCAGGTGGGTAAAGCTAATTCTATAATGAATTTCTTAAGGAGCGCGGCAGAGGAAGGTAATGAGGAAGTTCTGCAGGGAATATGGGAAAATGCTACTAAGAAAGCCATATACGACCATGACAGGGAGATTGCATCGTTGAGCAATGATGATGCGGTTCTTAATCCCGTGCGTTCACTTACGGAATGGAGCCTCGGAGCGGCAGCGGGTGCTGTAATGTCAGGCGGAGCGGCGGCATTTAATGCGGCATCCGGGAAGATTAAGGGAGCAAAGGCAGATTATGCCAACGGCAATGCAATAATTGAATATGGATCCGTTGATGCACTTCTTAAGGCTGCTGAAAATATCGACAGTGAAAATGTATCCAAAGCGGCGGCAACGGTAAGCGAGCAGGTTAAGAGTGGCAAGGTGGACGCAGAATCAGTCGGAAGACTTTCCCGTATAATTGGCGAACAGGGTTATAAAAATACTGTATCACAGCTCAAAGAGAGTTTATCAGCGGAAGGTGTGGATAAAACCGCACGAAAGGTACTTGATATAGCGGAACGTGATATGACCGGACAGGAGATAACAAGTGAGGATGCTTTTTATATTAATAATAATAAAACTGTAAAAGGCATATATAACAGTTACATAGGACCGGCAGTAACCACAAATATGGCAGGCAAGGGAGATTATATCAATGAATATACCGGAAAGAATATAGTTAAGAGCGGAGCACTTGACAGTCTCCTTGATGCGGCGGAGCAGAATGGGAATAAGGCGGCAGCAGAACTTGCCGGAGAAATCAGGAATTCACAGGAAGTATCAGCGAAGGATGTTGGACGTCTGGCCACACTTATGAATATAAGTGAATATGTGCCACCGAAGAAAAACAGTAAAACGGGCAGTAAACCTGTGGCGGACAACCCGGAGATTACGCAGCTGGCAGTACCGGAGCAGACCTCAGAGCACAGCTGGTATGATGATTATATTCCGGATGGTGAAGAGGTAACACAGAGCATTCCGGTAAGGGAAGCAGTGCTTAATGATGGCAGAACGGTTACGGTTAAGAAATTTAACGGTATCGATGAAAATGCAACAGTACATACGGATGAGGGAGATATTCCGGTATCACAGATTAAGCTTACCGATACAGCAGATGCCATTCTGAACTTCGTAAGAAAGAATAAATACTCCGCAGGAGTGGCTAATACCATGCTTGCGGATTATGGCTTAAATGCCGGAACGGAAACGGATGCCGGTGTGGGTGCGTTTGCCACAGCATTTGCACATATGTATAATTACGGCCGTGCGGGATTTGACATAAGGGATGCGTATGCGGCGGTGGCTGATGATGTGATGCTTGAAGGACAGTACAGGGCGGCATACGAGCTCGGAGTGCGTGATAAAGCTGCTGAGGTTAAGGCGGCACAGGATAAGAAGAATGCGAAAAACAGGGCGAAAAAAGAGATTACCTTTGACATCAAAGAAAAAGGCAGTTACTCGGATAAAGTAAGCTTTGATGATAATGTGGATATGAAGGAGTTTAACGGCAACGAGAAGCTTAGCGGAGCGGCCAAGGTTCTCTCCGTCGTATCAGATGCAACCGGTGTTAAGGTTAAGATATTTGACGGAAGCACAAAGCTCGGAGACAGAACCATATCTGCAGAGGGAATATATTATGACGGTACGGTGTACCTTAATATGCGTGCCGGAAACTTCGGTGAGAATGCAATCATGCGTACAGCCGCCCATGAGCTCACACATTATATCCAGGAAACATCACCGCAGATGTATGCAGACCTTAAAAAAGCCATAATAGATACATACTACAAAGGCAGTGAAGACACATTCGCAGGACTTGTAAGAGAGAAACAGGATGTATATAAGAATATGTCTCTTGAAGAGATATCCGATGAGGTTATAGCAGATGCCTGTGAGATGATGCTTAAGGACGGCAGTGCAGTCAATAAGCTTATGAAGGATAATATAACTCTTGGAAACAGAATCAAGACATGGATGGATGCGTTCTTGAATAAAATCAAGGCCGCGTTCACAAAAGCGTTCAAAGGTGTTGAGGTTTCAAAGAGTGAGGCCTACAAGCTCATTACGGCAGCGGGAGATAATATCAGCGAGATACAGAAACTGTGGAATGATGCACTGAGCAATTCGGTAATGTCAGACATAAGTGAGGATGAAAAAGCTCATTACAGTATAGGAAAGACCAGCGATGGAAAGCTGATAGCTGTACTTGATGAGAATATTCTTGATGGAGTGGACAAGAAGGATTATCTGAAAACTGTTAAGAATGAATTTGCAAAATTGGGCAACATATATGTGTATGGTCAGATCATAACAGTAAATAAAAAGTCCTTCCTGGAATATACAAATTCAAAAAGTACTATACGGACAAAAAAATATCATTACAATACATATGTTGATAAAATGAAAACAGCCGGAATGATAGAAGATGTACTCAAGGCATCAGTGGATTATATTAATGAGAAACCAAGACATTCAAACTTCCCGAACTTTGCCAGAGGAAAAGTGTATCTGGATATGGGTAATGCACAATATTCAGCAGATGTCGTAGTGGGAATTACTGCAAGAGGAAAAGCCGTGTTCTACGATCTGGTGGGCATAAAAAAATTGAGGAATGGGTACAAGTACCATCTATTGACGGTAGCTCCCCACTCCTCAACAGCAGTTACAGAAGTAACTACACCAAGTACTATACACCAATCGAATAATGAAGTCAATAAAAATAAATCAGAAAGTTCTGACAAAAAACCACAGCTTTCGATTGATAAGCTTAAACAATATTCCTATGAGGAACTTGTAAAAAAACCGGACATAAAGGTAGCTGATATTTCAACTATAGATATAAAGTCATCTTCAAGACAGGATATCAGGAAAAAAATTTTAAGAGACGGCATGGCTGATGCTAAAAAGTATGGATATACGGATGCCGATGGAAATGTATTTGTTAAAGTAAAAGATAACAATAAGAATGTTATGATATCAAAGTATGCTTTAAGACATGGCCTTTACAGAAGACTAAAGGTATTAGGACCTGTTGAGGTAAAGATAGGAGAGATATTAAGTGAATCTGTTGAGATTAATGAATTAGTACCTAAAAAAGATATTGTAGATACAAGTTATGTTCTGGTTGGAGCGGCCCAAGATGAGCGCGGCGCAGATTATACAGCATACTTCATTGTAAATAGTATTACATCGGAGCTTCAATCTGTAGATGTGCTTTATTCCGCAAACGCAAAAAAACAACTAGCCGGGATTCTCTCCCCAGCGATCACAGCAGATGCTGCTACGCTAACTGGTCGCACTATCAGTGTAAAACAACTATTGCAGAATGTCAATAATATATATCCGGATATATTGTCGGAAAGTGTACTTAGAAAGTTTGGACATGACAGCAGACCAGAAGGAGCATTTGCAAAAGATGTTTTATACTCCCGTTATGGTTCATCTTCCAGCCTTACTCCGCGTGTTCTTTTATCAACCATGTCGGATATGGATGTGGAGAACCTGTCGAAAGAAGAGTCCGAGGCATTATCCAAGTATCGGGACACATTGAACAAATACTATGGTCTTGTAAAAGAAAGGGCAGAGGTCGGAATGAGGCTTAATGAGTTGAAAGCAGAGAGCAACCAGACAGCCGACATTAAGGATCGCATAAAGCGTACACAGGACACTCTGGACGGTATGAATGATAAAGTTAGAGAAACTGCCACTAAGCTTCAGGAGATGGAACATTCAAAGATATTATATGATATGTACGAGGCGGAGCTCAGTCATACTGAATATAGATTAAATCTTACTCCGCGTGTTCTTTTATCCACTATGTCGGATATGGATGCGGAGAAGCTATCACAGGAGGAGTTAAAGGCATTGTCCGAGTATCGGGATACATTGAGAAAATACAGTGATTTTGATGAGAAAAGGGCAGCGGCCAGAATGAGACTTAATGAATTGAAGGCAGAGAGTAACCAGACAGCAGATATCAAGGAACATATAAAGCGTACACAGGACACTCTTGACCGTATGAACACAAAGCTTAAAGAGACTGATGCAAAGCTTCAGGAGATGGAACAGTCAGATACAATGCGTACAATGTATGAAGCGGAACTCAGTCGTACAATAGAGTATAGGGATGTACGAACCGGGAACGTGATAAAGACAGAACATATGATTAGGCGAGCCGCCATGAAAGAACAGCGAAAGTTCTATATCGCATCCCAGAAAAGGCGTTCTGAAAAACGCAAAAAAACAGCCACAAGAAATCAGATTGTAAAGATTGCAGGAGAGTTTGATTCAATGCTCAAGAATCCTACCGAGAAGAAATATGTGCCGGTTAATCTGGTGCGCCCTGTAATACAGATGCTTAACTCGGTAAATATGGATGCAGGGCAGGAAATGCGTCTTATGAAGCTTGAGAATAAGATTAATCTTGAGACGGATCCTGCAGAGCGCCAGAGACTTATGGACCGGTATACATCACTGTATGCAAATATGGAAAACGGACAGGCGAAACTGGCTGAAACAGTAAGGCTGTACAGCAGTCTTGAGAATGATCCGGTATACAGTCATGAATATGATCCGGTAATAGAGAAGCTGTTGAATGAGCTGGCGGATGATATAGGCAGTACACCGCTGTATGAGATGACGCTTAAACAGCTTGAGCATACAAGGGAGGTTATGGGAGCATTGAGAAAGACTGTAAGTGACAGTACCAAAATGCTTGCAAGTGACATCAAAGAGCGTACGGATGAATGTGCCAGAAAGTGTAATCTGGAAATCTCAAGCCGGAAACCGGCCAAAGGACCGTTAGCGCTTTTGCAAAGATTTAAAGATACAATGCTGACGCCGGAGAGAATGTTCAACTCAATCGGAGGATATGTCAAAAACGGAATGATGAGCAGGCTTGGAACAATGCTCAATAACGGACAGCTTAAGCAGACGAGACTTATGCAGCAGGGAAGCAACATATTCCGTGAACTTGTTGCAGATGACAACCTTAAGAGCCTTAATTCGACTAAGGATATGGTAGACATAGGACTTGTCGATAAAGAAGGCAATCCGGTAATGATTACAAGAGCGCAGATGCTGTCAATATATATGCATCTGCAGAGCAAGGATAACAGAAGGCATCTTATTTACGGAGGAATGACAGCTCCGGAACAGAAACTGTACAGTAAGGGTAAGATATCAGAGGCATATAATAAGGGTTCGATAGTACATGGAATAGGTGTTGACCTTGATGCCATCAGCGCAAAACTTGATGGAGATATTGAACTCAGCGAGGATGAGAGGATAAGCCTTAAGAAACAGTACAAGCAGATTGTGAGGGAAGCCGAGGCAAGATGGAAGAACATATTCGACAATATCGAAAAATCCCTGACTGATTATGAGAAAAAGTGGATTGAGAAGGCTGATTATTTTTTCAATACATTCTGCCGTGATAATCTCAATGAGACTACACTTGAATTGTATGGATTTAAGAAAGCAAGAGTCCAGAAGTATTTTCCGATTCATTCAGATAAGGATTATCTGGATGTTGCTCTTGAAGGACTCAAGATGGATGCGACACTTGAAAATATGGGATTTTTGAAGAACAGGACAGGATTTTCCAAGAATCCGGTATATCTTGAAGATATGACAAGAGTAATACAGAGACAGCTCGATTCGGTATCAAGGTTCTGTGGAATGGCAATCCCTCTCCGTAATTTCAAGAAAGTATATTCGGCTACATATGGCGGATATGCGGAATCCGTCCGTAAGACGATAGAAAAGAATTATGGAGCACATGCAGTCAATTATATTGAAAAACTTATTACGGACCTTGAAGGCGGCACAAAGGGAACAGCCACAGTTGCCGACAAGATATTCAATGGATTAAGAGGAAATACAGCAGCAGCTGTGCTTACACTTAATCTTCCGGTAACTGTAGGACAGGCGGCGTCATATCCGACGGCAGCGGCAGAGATGGACTGGCCGAGCCTTGCAAAAGCTTTTTTCCGCGGCGGAAAGAATAACTGGGTATTTTCAGCGGCAGACAGGGAGCTGATTGCAGAATATACACCTCTTCTGTGGTACCGTAACCAGGGCAACTCCACAACGGAACTGGGAGACATACAGAGCAGGTCAACATGGTACGGAAGCAATAAGGCAGTATCGAAGATTAAGCATTTTGGGCTGGACTGGATACAGAGCATGGATACGGCCACTGTTGGAAGATTGTGGTATGCTGCACAGTATTATGTCAATTCCCACAATCCGGAACTTAAAGCTGATTTTGATAAATATAATAAACTGCAGAATTTGAACGAGCATCAGAAAGAGGAATTTCAGAAGAATAAGGATGCATATTATTCAAAGGTGGCGGAAGTGTTTAATAAAGTTGTTGAGAACACCCAGCCGGATTACACGACTATGCAGCGTCCGGATATTCTCAGAAGCAACAACGCACTTGTTAAGCAGATGACAATGTTCATGACACAGAGACTGCAGAACTTCAATATTGTGTATGATGCGGCAGCGGAACTTATCTGTTACAGTCGTGATGCTAAGAGAGGACTTAACGGTGTCACAAAGGAAGATGTAAAGGAGAAGAGTAAGAGATTTGTAAGAGCGGTTGTGTCACAGATGGCGGCAACAGCGACGCTGGTAGCCGGCAAAGCGGTCTGTAATTTCCTCTTACATAATGTGAAAGGCTTCCGTGATGATGATGACGATATAACGGCAGAGAGCATTGCAGCTACATTAAGGGACCAGTTTATTGAATCATTATGTGCGAACATTGTCGGAGGAAGTGAATTGTACAGTCTCATCAATTCTATTGTAAGCGATAAGTATTATTATGGCATACAGCTTTCGGCATTGTCATCCGTGACGGATATGGCATCACATCTTAAGAATCTGTCGGATGCGGCAGAATCGGGAGATAAGAGCAAAATCACTAAACAGATATGGAATCTTGTTGATGATGTGAGCAAGGTATTCGGCGTGCCGGTGGCAAACGCAAAGAAACTGTATAATGCCGGAAAATATCATGCAATCGATATTAAGAACGGCCAGTTCTTTAAATTCATGTCCGATGTGGAGACGAGCGAGAGCAAGCAAGTAGATGGAATCATCGAATTGTTAAAGTCCGGCGCCGGAACGGATGAGATTAATGATATGATAGAAAGTTCAGCACAAGGTATCGCTTCGGAATATCCGGCATACGAGGAAGACAAAGTACATTCACAGGCGGTATCCAAGGTCAAAGCAAAGTTTACGGCAAGACTTAAGAGCAGATATTTCAATGGCGATGATAATGAAAAGGACGATGTAGTGAATGTCATGATTAACAGCGGCCTGTACGGGGATATGAACGAAGTAAAGGACACCTGCATGGACTGGGTTATATCAAAGCTCAAAGATGAATATATCAGAGCGGATTCAATGACGGAGCGTAACGATATACGAAGGCAGTTATTTAATACCGGACATTGGAAATCGTTAAGTAAGCTTGATGAGTATCTTAAAGGGCTTGTGTCAAATAAAAATAAATAATGACAGGCAGGAATCGCAGATGCGGTTCCTGTTTTTTTCGCTCATGGGTTAGAAATTGCATACAGGAATGTCATATGATTAAGAAAAACACAGGAGGTAGGAATAATGCCTGCACAGGTACTTACAGAAATAATATCCGCTTCGGCAGCTATAGTGGTATGTGCGATTACAACCGTATGTAATCTCTCAGGGATGAAAAAACAGCGTCAGGAGATGTCAGCACTTGTTGATTACAAGATAACGGAGCTGACAAAGAGAGTGGACAAGCATAATAACATTATCGAACGCACTTATAAGCTGGAAGAAACAGCAGCAGTTCAGGCGGAGCAGATGAAGGAAGCAAATCACAGAATAGCAGATTTGGAAGGAGCAGTGAACAGATGAAATTAAGAAATTGGAAAGTGTGGCTTAAGGCGGCAGCAGTAAGGGCAGTCAAGACAGTAGCACAGACGGCAGTGGCAATTATTGGCACATCAATAGTAATTCAGAGCGTAGACTGGATGCTTGTTGCATCAGCATCAGTATTATCATGAGTGGTATCGATGCTTACATCAATTGCAGGACTTCCGGAAGTAAAGGAGGATGCAGGAGATGAGCAGTAAGAGCAGAGTCCTTGAAACAGGATATAATCAGATTACATGTCCATATTATACGCATGTATGCAACAAAAAGGTCAACAGAGGCTGGGCGTTGGGTATTGATATTGTGAAATATAAATCACAGCTTGATTTTATCACAGCCCATTCGGCCGGAAAGGTAATAAAAGTAATTGATTATCTTTCAGGCACCAACGGTGTACCTGATCGTGAAGGCATGGGCTACGGAAATTATGTGATGATTCAGCACAGCAATACGGTATGTACATTGTATGCGCATCTCGAAAAGGTGTATGTTAAAGAGGGCGATACCGTAAAAGCAGGCCAGAGAATAGGTTTTATGGGTAATACCGGCAGCAGCCGCGGCGGGCACCTGCATTTTGAAGTGCGGCAGTATAATGTAGCAATTAAAGCAGGTATGGCATTTCATGATGAGTCAGAATATGAGTGGCTGGATCCGACCAGGTATATTGATGCACCATTACCGGTAAGCAAAGCATACGCGGGATATATTGACAATGCTACGACAAGGAGCGTTGGCGGCTGGCTTTGGAATGGTATTGATGACACGGCAGAGCGAGTAACTGTCCGTCTTAAGAGCGGTGGAAAGACTGTTAAGAAGTTTACAGGCAAGGCCGGAAACTTCAGACAGGACTTGAAAGCCGCAGGAAAAGGTAACGGATATCATGCGTTTAACGTAAAGATTGATGTAAGCGGTCTGGCTGCAGGCATCTATGAAGTCGATGCAGTAGCAGATGACAATACTGTGATTCATGGCAGCGGTGATGAGACGGTTAAGAAAATAGAAGTGAAATCTGTTTCAATGAAGGCGGGCAGCGAACACCGTCTGTCATATGCTCCGGTATACAACAGTGAGTCCGGTAAAACCATTGGAAAGAGAAGCGGTGTATACTATGTTTATTCAGATGAGATTGTCAATGGCAGAATCAGGATGACTAATAAGGCATCCCGCGTAGGAAAGCCGGGACAGGTAAGCTTCTGGGTGGACGTAAAAAGCCTGTAATAGCTTTAAATAAAGGCTTTGTGGTGATGTTATACCTTACGGAAGAATAGTCCACCATACTGGCTGATGATTATCTGTGCCGCCTTCGGGTCGGGCCGCTTGATGTTTACCGGAAATTGAAGTCTTTTTTCATAAACCCACATTATTCCATTCCTCCTTCCCATGGCCAAGGCCCGTCAATCCAGTCAAAACGGCTGTTACATGTTACGTGATATTTGTTGAGAGGACCGTACCATTCAGCATAATTCTGAACGGCGGTGTCATATTCATGGTGTATTTCATGATAACGCGCAAGAGAACGGCAGTCATCGGGATGCGTGTCAAGATAAAGTCCGATATCATCGATGTAGAATCCCAGCTCCATTATTCTGCGCATGAGAGTGCACTTGGAAGGTCTGTTTGATGTGTTGGTGTTGTTCATCGTCTGCATCCTCCTTTGCCTATAAATGGTTTATCAAGTTCCTTATAGATTGTTCCTTTAATGAGAGCGGTAGAAAGGTCATATTCGGGACTGTTGCTTTTCTGCCAGACAACCCCGGCCATTGCAAGAGGACCGCGTGCATTTACAAAAATATCCTGACACCATTCGCCGGACGCATCGGTCTGTAAGGGAACCGGGCATTGCATGCGTTCCGGAGTGGCACAGGAATTTTCATTACGAGGCTGTACCCTGTTGCATCCGGATGCAAACCTGTTATTGTAATAAGGCATAAATCAAACTCCTTTTGCATATATTGTTGTTTAGTTTAGAGTATGTGGAAAATAATATTCTGTGATAAAAAGAAACGGAGTGTTATTATAATAAATAACACTCCGTAATAATAGCGGTATAATCAGGTCTCCAGGTTCTGCTGCATTACATCTGATCCGATATTGGTGTCAAGTTCATCATTCATATCGGTTCTGAAAGGCGATGCGGCAAGGCCGTTAGCACCAAAAAGAGTCGGTGTGCAATAGTTGCTCCAGCAATATCTTGCGTAAACCGGTTTCTTTACATTCCCGGAAGAAAATTCAATCGAGGAGTCCTTAACTTTGATATCGGCCGGATGGAAAATTTTATCGGCACCGGCAATTTCGTAATATTCAGGCTCACCCTTTAACACAAGACCACCTTTGCAATGTTTAAAAAATGTCTCAATGACATTGCCGTGAATTTCCTTGTGGGTGTATACGGGACCGAAAGCATCCTCTTCATCAATAAGACCGTAAGGCTTGTACTCGGCCTGAAGAGCGAGGCGGTAACCGACAGGGCCTTTATTGACCGGATGAATTTCATTGTACTGACCGCAGTCCGGTATTACGGCGATACCGGTATTTGCAACGGTGTCAAATACATGCATCTGTGCTTCGCGTAAGATAGGCCAGTTCTTGAAATCAGGGCTTCCGGAATATTTGTGCATAGGGAGCTGGGTTATGATGAAAGTAAGACTTTCGTCTTCCCAGTCTTTACGCCAGAGTCTGATAAGGTTAGTGAGAAGTCTGTCATACATTCTCGGACGCATGTCGTCGTTCTCGCCCTGATAATATATGAAACCTCTAAGCGTGTAAGGGCTGATTTTACGAATCATCTGCCAATACTGTCCTGTAGGACGGAACGGGTTATAATTATTGATAGGACCCGGCCATTTACATTCTCCGATTATTTTCTGGGCCTCAAACCAGTCCGTATCAGGGTGCTCTGAGAATAACTTCTGGGAACGCTCATTCCATGCAGTATCATACACGACATATTCATCATAATCCTTGCGCTGTACATCCAGAGGGATGTCCTTGTTGCGCTCATCAAACTCATCCATATATATACGGGTTTCGTCATCTGCCGTAATGGCTTCACGGCTCATCCAGCAGCTTGCGGAAGTGCCGCCCCAGTTGCATCCGATAATACCGATTGTAACGCCGAGATCTTTTGATAGTTTTTCCGCAAAAAGATAACCTATTGCCGACCAGTCCTTGAAACCTTCGTCATCAGCAAGCTGCCAGTGTGCATTGTCGAAAGCCTCATAATATTCGTCTGTCACATAAGCAAACTTCGGTGTATAGAAGAATCTCACGTTAAAATCACGGTCTTTGACATCCTTTACACGATCCCAGTCAGTGCAGGATGAAATCACAAATTCCATGTTGGACTGTCCGCCCGCGAGCCATACCTCTCCGATGGCAATGTTATTTAATATAACCTTGTCTTCACCGCATACGGCTGTGAGCGAGAGATTAGTGGCCGCACTCATAGGTGCCAGTTCGGTTTCCCAATAACCGTTGTCATCGGCGGTGGCCGACACGGTCCGACTGTTGAAATCAATTGTAACCTGTCTGCCGGCAGCTACATTACCGAACAGCTTAACGGCCTTGTCGCGCTGGAATACCATGTTGTCGGTAAAGACAGCGGAGAGTATTTTTTTCTTCATAATGACCTCCATATATAATTATTGTATGGGTTCGCCGTAAAGCAATCCCCTTGAGCCGGTGGCGATGTAAAACCGGCCGAAACTGCGGGCATCTCCGCAGATGCAGTCTATCTGGCCGAACATCTGGTTGTCGTTATTGATACGGAGCCATGATGCACCGTCGTCATCGGAACGGTAGAAACCGTACACACCGTCAATAATTGCGGCGGCGTAAATTGATTTCAGGCCACGGAGAAAATCTCCGTCAGGACCTATACCAAGACCGATGCGGTAGAATGTCTTGTTACCATCGGTAATTTTCTTAAAAGTAATTTTATCATTGGTAATATTATACTGCATCTTCCAGATGCCGTCTACCCCAAGCGCCATGTAGAATGTGCCTGTGCGGCCGCGTTCTATGCACAGGGAAGATTTGTCCATTGTGTCAATCAGGTTGAGAATACATTCCGGAACATCATCCGGAACCGGATATTGTATGAATGTATCGCCGGTATCATGACTGATATATATTTTGCGCGTTGTATCGAATGCATACACAATCTCCGGATTAACGCGGTCAGCATATACTTTGGCAAAACCATCCGTCAGGATATTGCCGTCTGCATCATAAAATACAGAATGGCGGAATGTGCGGCCGCAGTCGTGGCTTACAAGCACCGCCACAAGCGGCAGAAAAACTCTGTCGGCAGGTGTCCATATGATTGAATTGCCGTCAGCGGTTATCGTAACCCATCCGGCATTCTGGTTTACCATTGAAATGCGGTGTAAAAGCGTGTCCGTATATTCATCAATGCCGAAAGGAAGATCAAGATGTGTAAAAGTACGGCATTGGTCATTCGACAGAATAAGGCCACCCGTAGTCATGCCGGTCCAGTTGCCCCTTGCGGTAACGACAACGCGATTCGGATTATTGTCCGTGTAATCGGCATTAATACATGTTATATACCGGTTACCGTCTGCGTCGGCAAAAGAATTGGTGCAAGGAGTGTCTGTTTTGGTAAAAGCAAAACCGCCGAGGTCACCGACTGCGTCGATTGCAATCACATCACCGGCGTGCGGACTGTACACATTGATATGCACGGTTTCCTCTATTCCCGGGCAACGGTCGCACCATTTACAGTCGTCAGACGTGAAATTATATGTTCCGAACACACCTGTTCCTGTATTAAAAATAACATCATTATAATCAAACGGATTTATTTTGATATCGCTGAGCCAGTGAATAAGTGATGTGTTACCGTTAAATTCCGGCTTCATATATGATGTATTAAAATAAATTCTGTTATTATCAAGCTTATGGAGATTAACCTCCCATGTATCGCCGTAATCCCTGGATATGAATACAATATCACCACGCTTCTCACTGAGGGTGGAAGCAGCTAACAGCCCCGGAACCTGAGGTGATGAGCATATTCCGCCGAATCCGCACTCATTGGCTCTGTCACGGCTATAGGAATACGGACCGCCGCATGGTGTGATATCATCATATGAACCGAGATGTCCGGATTGATCAACCGGATAGCGGAGTATTTTACCGCCTGCGGCATCACCGGAATCACAGCTGTATCCCTCGTCATCAATCTGGCTTTTCGGACCGTTGCATGATAATGTGACATACAGGTAATGGCCATCGTAATCGTAACGTTCGGCAGTGTAACCCTTCATGCGTGCGCCGTCAGGGACAAGGCAGTCAGGCATCGGCAGTTCTTCCCAGGTGCCGCCGGTATCGTATGATACATATAAGCTATGGCCGCGTGTAAGTCCGTCAGAAGATTTATTGTTAATGCCGGCGGTTCCGAGAACCAGAGTCCAGGAATCCGGATGAACCCAGACAAAAGTACAGTTAAGCTCATTGGCTCTGCTGCCTGCGGCTATTGATATACTCTGCCAGGTCATGCCGCCGTCGGATGTGCGAAGCAGCCCACCACGCTGACTTGCAAAATAAAGTACGTCAGGATTATTGTAATCTACTACAAGACGCATGCCGCATCCGCGTCCCGGAAAATTTCCGTGAACAACACACGGAAGTTCACTGTAACGAAATGTTTTACCATAGTCATCCGATACGGCAAATATGCCGTTAACACCCGGTTTACGGCGCCAGTCACTAAGTCCGCATGCAATGTATAACATTGCGGGATTATGCGGGTCGAGTGCAATAGCGGACGGATAACATTCGGCCGGGTTAATATGTGTTACATGGTCCATAAGGCTTATCCATGTGTCATTATCATAGTCATAGCGGTATACGCCTCCGATATCCGTGCGGCAGTAAAGCAGGTTCTTACATGCGGGATGATAAGCAAAACCTGTTACATATCCGCCGCCCGGAATGGACATATGACCGTATTTGTATTGAATATTTTTCATAAGCAGAAAAATCTCCTAGTAAATCTTGTATTCTTTACCCTCTCTTACGAACACCGGAATAATATCAAGCGGAGCATCCACAATTACATTCTGGCCGCCGTCAAACATTTTGCCTGATGCGGCATCCTTCCAGCGCGTTCCCGCAGGAAGATATACGGAACGTGTGAATGTCTGTGCTTCCATAACTGGTGCAACAAGAATATCCGGTCCGAACATATACTCGTCTTCGTATCCCCAGCATGTCTTATCTTCCGGAAAATCATAGAAAAGCGGTCTCATAACCGGTGTTCCGTGAAGATGTGCTTCCATCATGCAGTTTCTCACATAATCTTTTAAATTCTCTCTTATGAAGAGGAATTTCTTCATAATCTCGTAATTCTCCTCGCCGAAACTCCAGACTTCATTGTCCTGTCCTGATGAGAATGTGCGGACACCGTCTATATATTCGACTTCACGCTCATAATAAGGAAGTCTTTCACCGTGAAGACGGAATACAGGACAGAATGCTCCCCACTCAAACCATCTTACAAGAAGCTCCCTGAAAGCAGGATCTTTGCCATCGCCGCCTACAAAACCTCCGATATCGCTTGTCCACCATGGGATACCGGCAAGACCCATTGAAAGACCTGCCTGAAGCTGCTCCCTGAAAGCGCGGAAAGTTGAACATATATCGCCTGACCATGTGAGAGTGCCATATTTCTGGCTGCCGGCCCAGGCGCATCTTACAAGGCTCATGATGTCTTTTTCACCGACGGATTTCAGACCGTCATAGAATCCTTTGGCATACATTACCGGATAAATGTTAGTGCACTGGAGTGCCGGACCTTCATAGTATCTGAATACATCGAAATCATACGGACCGTATTCCGGTTCAGCTTCATCAAGCCAGAAACAGTGGATGCCCTTATCGTAATAATTCTCTTTGCAACGGTCCCAGACAAACTGTCTTGCTCCCGGATGTGTTGCATCGAAAAATGTGGTATCACCCATCCAGTTCATATGGAAACCTGAAGCACGGTCGGTCTTTACAAGATAGCCGCGGTCGTTCATCTCGCCGTAATTGATGGATTTCTCATCAATGGTAGGCCATACGGAAACTGCAAGTTCCACTCCCAGTTCTTTGAGCTCACGGACCATTCCTTCAGGATCCGGCCAGTCACGCGGTTCAAATCTGAAATCACCCTGTCTTGTCCAATGGAAAAAATCAATTACAACAACATCCATAGGCAGGCCGCGTCTCTTGTGCTCACGGACAACTTTCATAAGTTCGTCCTGCGTTCTATATCTTAATTTACACTGCCAGAAGCCGAGACCGTATTCAGGCATCATAGGGGAAAATCCTGTAGCACGGGCATAATTCTCCTCTATTGCCGCAGGAGTATCTCCTGCGGTTATGAAATAATCAAGTTTTTTGGTGCTCTGTGCAGTCCATTCGGTCTTGTTGTTTCCGAATACAACATTGCCGACAGCAGGATTGTTCCAGAGGAAACCGTATCCTCTGCTTGATATGTAAAAAGGAACACTGGCCTGACTGTTGCGGTGGCAGAGTTCAAGAACGGAACCCTTCTTATCGAGACTCTTATCCTGATACTGGCCCATTCCGTAGATATGCTCGTCATCAAAAGCTTCAAATCTGGCTGCGAGAGAGTAATCATTGGTTCCCGGAATCGGCTTAAGTTCACGGCCTTCAACTCTTATCGGGACACTGTAGCGGTCTATTCTGTTACGATTGCGCCAATATTCCTCAGTGAGGAGTTCACCCTTATCGTTATAGAAGGAAATCCAGCCTTCAAAAGAAACTTTGGCGGTAATCTTACCGTTGGTTATGGATGCTTCCATGGACGACTGCGAGTGTTTCTTAATTTCTTCTTCGCTGTGCCACCATGGCTCGGTTGTATCAATCTCATGGATATCTATATGACTGTCGGTGCAGGCAGGCTCCATTGTAAGAGCCCAGTTATGTTCATCCATCTTATTTTCCCTGGTCATGCGGACTCTGAGAGAATCCGCGCCCCATGGCGTGATCATTACAACTGCAGAACCGTATTCTATAAGCAGTGAGTTGTCTTTTTGTGAAAATCTCATAAAAACCTCCATTAAAAACATAATAAATATATGATTTCATTGTACAAAAGTGTCAATATGCTTTCAAGCAAAAAAATTTGATGTTTTTTACAGAAAACTATTGACATTCTGAAAAAGTGTGTTATAGTGTTTATAGAACAGATAAAACAGATAGGAGGGATTTTTATGAATATACAGAAATTTACACAGAAATCAGTGGAAGCACTGCAGGATTGTGAGAAGTTAGCATATGAATACGGTAATCAGGAAATAGATCAGGAACATCTCTTAAGATCACTTGTGGATCTTGATGACAGCCTGATTGCCAGTCTCCTTGAGAATATGGGCGTGGATCTTGCCGTATTCCGTTCGGAGGTAGATGCAGCACTTAATCGTAAGACCAAGGTGTCGGGTGATGTGGAACTCCATATCAGCCAGGCTCTTAATAAGGTATTGCTTTGTGCCGAGGATGAGGCTAAGAGCATGGGAGATCAGTATGTTTCTGTAGAACATATTTTTCTTACTCTTATCAAATATCCTAATAAAGAGACGGCACAGATATTCCGTACGTTCGGAATTAACAGGGATTCTTTCCTGAAGGCACTTATGGCAGTCAGAGGTACGAAGCAGGTTACCAGTGATAACCCTGAGGCTACATATGATACACTTAAGAAATACGGTGTGGATCTTGTGGAGCGTGCAAGGGAGCAGAAGCTCGACCCGGTAATCGGCAGGGACAGCGAGATACGTAATGTAATCCGTATCCTTTCAAGGAAGACCAAGAATAATCCGGTTCTTATCGGTGAACCTGGTGTAGGTAAGACCGCAGTTGCGGAAGGACTTGCACAGCGTATCGTTCACGGGGATGTTCCGGAAGGACTTAAGGATAAGACCATATTTTCACTTGATATGGGTGCAATGCTTGCCGGTGCGAAGTACCGTGGTGAGTTCGAGGAACGTCTTAAGGCAGTTCTCGACGAAGTACGCAAGAGCGAAGGTAAGATCATTCTTTTCATAGATGAGTTGCATACGATTGTAGGTGCAGGTAAGACTGACGGCTCAATGGATGCCGGCAATATGCTTAAGCCTATGCTTGCGAGAGGTGAGCTTCACTGCATCGGTGCCACGACACTTGATGAATACCGTAAATATATCGAGAAGGATGCAGCCCTTGAGAGACGTTTCCAGCCGGTAATGGTGGATGAGCCGTCGGTTGAGGATACCATTTCAATACTTCGTGGACTGAAAGAGAGATATGAGGTTTTCCACGGCGTCAAGATTGCGGATAACGCGCTTGTAGCTGCAGCTGAACTTTCACACAGATATATTTCCGACAGATTCCTGCCGGACAAGGCCATTGACCTTGTGGATGAAGCCTGTGCGCTTATTAAGACAGAGCTTGATTCCATGCCTGCAGAACTTGATGAATTATCACGTAAGGTCATGCAGCTTGAAATCGAGGAAGCCGCTCTTAAGAAAGAGACCGATGAAGTCAGTAAGAAGCGTCTTGCCGAACTGCAGGAGGAGCTTGCAGGACTCAGGGATGAGTTTAACGCCGGTAAGGCCAGATGGGATAACGAGAAGGCTTCGGTTGACCGTTTAAGCCATCTTCGTGAGGAGATAGAAGATGTCAATAAGCAGATACAGTTAGCTAAGCGTGAATATAATCTTGAGAAAGCTGCAGAGCTCCAGTACGGTAAGCTGCCGGCTCTTGAGAAGGAACTTGCTGAAGAAGAGAAGAAGGTTAATGAGAAAGACCTTTCGCTTGTGCATGAGTGTGTAACAGACGAAGAGATAGCCAAGATTGTATCCAGATGGACCGGTATTCCGGTTGCCAAGCTCAACGAAAGCGAGCGTAATAAGACTCTTAATCTTGCGGATGAGCTTCACCGTCGCGTTATCGGACAGGATGAAGGCGTTACGAAGGTAACGGAAGCCATCATGCGTTCGCGTGCAGGTATCAAGGATCCGAAGAGACCTATAGGTTCGTTCCTTTTCCTTGGTCCTACAGGTGTTGGTAAGACAGAACTTGCCAAGACACTTGCACAGAGTCTTTTTGATGACGAGAACAATATTGTCCGTATCGATATGAGTGAGTATATGGAGAAATACTCCGTATCCAGACTTATAGGAGCGCCTCCAGGATATGTAGGATATGAAGAAGGCGGACAGCTTTCCGAAGCGGTAAGGCGTAAACCATATTCCGTAGTTCTTTTCGATGAAATCGAGAAGGCACATCCGGATGTGTTCAACGTACTTCTTCAGGTTCTTGATGATGGACGTATCACTGACTCACAGGGCAGGACGGTTGACTTCAAGAATACGATAATTATTCTTACATCCAACATCGGTTCGCAATATCTTCTTGACGGTATACAGCCTGACGGAAGCATCAGTCCTGAGGCGGAGGCATCTGTTATGAACGATCTCAGAAATCATTTCAGACCTGAATTTCTTAACAGACTTGATGAGATTATCATGTTTAAGCCGCTGTCCAAGGATAATATCGGTGCAATCGTAGGACTTATGATTGACGAGCTCAATAAGAGACTTGAAGACCGTGAACTCAAGGTTGAACTTACCGATGCTGCAGTTGCCAATGTTTCTGAGAACGGATATGATCCGGTATACGGTGCAAGACCGCTTAAGCGTTACATCCAGAAGACTGTCGAGACACTCAGTGCCAAACTGATTCTCGAAGCTAAAGTAGGACCGGGAGATGTTATACTTATCGATGTTGACAGCGATGGCAGACTAATTGCCCGTAAGAAGTAAAATTTGCTTGATATTTATTTAAATAGATGTAT
>OLJA01000294.1_pt1 | contig 35673 bp, 30 predicted proteins | sample 1601401 | NCBI WGS metagenome assembly OLJA01 (sample SAMN01915217, study PRJEB22387) | human gut metagenome | isolation source: stool | host: Homo sapiens | place: USA | reverse complement strand
GAGCACTTGACTTTTAATCAAGTTGTCCGGGGTTCGAATCCCCGATGCTTCACTATGTGGAACCCTTTCGAGGGTTCTTTTTTTGTTCTGCATATCCAAAATTGGTCCACCGGACCAATTTTGATTATGTTTATCTTAAGGTTACGGCGAAAATCTTGCAAAAGAGCAGGAAATGTACTATGCTTTGAAAGAATAAAAAAGAACGGAGGAATCTGTTTATGGCACAAAAAAAGAAAAACAAAAGACGAAGACGCCAGTTTCAGCAGAAAGTGATTTTAAGTGTTCTGCTTGTTATCATTATCGGATTGATTGGCGTGCTTGGATATCAGATGCAGAAGAACGAGAAAAAACAGACGGATGGAAACGCAAGTGCATCCTCTTCGGTTTCGTCATCCTCTCTTGCTGGGGACAGTTCAGAGCCGATATCGGATTCCAGCCCGGAGGAGGAGATTACACCGACGCCTGAGCCGGTACAGCAGATTTCGTCAGATGGTCTGAACAGTCAGCATGCCCTGCTGGTGCGAGAAAGCGATCTGGCTGAGATGATGAATCTGGGCGGAGATGAGAGAATTTATCCGGCGTCGATGACAAAGATTATGACAGCGCTGCTTACCATTGAAAATCTTCCGGATCTGAACGAGACGATTACGGTTCCGGAGGACATCTTCGAGGAACTGACGGCACAGGATGCGTCGGTAGCGGGATTTAATCCGTACGAACAGCCGACGGTTCGTGATCTTCTCTATGGTGTGCTGCTTCCATCCGGCGCAGATGCCTGTGAGACATTGGCGAGAGCAGTCGGCGGATCGGAAGAAGGTTTTGTGGCCATGATGAACCAGAAAGCAGAAGAACTGGGGCTTACCAATACGCATTTTGAGAACTGCACGGGACTGCATAACGACAACCATTATTCTACCTGCCGTGATATTGCGGTGCTGATGAGCGAGTGTCTGAAGAGTGATACGTTTCGCGAGATCGTGACGAGGGAGGTTTACACAACGGAAGCTACCGCATCACACCCGGAGGGAATTACGCTGTATGACACGATGCTCCACCGGTTTACCAGCTATGAGATGAGTACGACACTGGAGAACGGGGCAGTCATTGAAGGCGGAAAGACCGGATTTACCGATGAGGCGGGTCAGTGCCTGGTCAGCTTTGCAGAATATGGAGGAGAAGAGTACATACTTGTTACGGCAGAGGCCATGACGGATTCGGGATCTGCGGTGGACAGCATCGCGGATGCGAGTACGGTGTATGGAAGATTACAGTAAATACAGGTGAAAGTGAGAGCTGGAAATGGGAGAAAATTCCCGGTTCCGGCTCTTTTTTTTGCGTGAAGCAAGTCGAGAAAATAAGGTGTGGATAACATTAGGGATGTTTTGCACGGAATGCGCAGAAAAGAATTATGTTTTCCACAAAAGAAAGAAGCACAGGGGAAAAATTGTGGATAACGGAAAGGAAAAATCCAGTTTTTGTGTATAGATCGCGCCGGATGGGAAATACTGCTTACTGTAGAAAAGCAGGAGGAGAGCGAGAAATCGAAAAACGCCTCTGAAATGCTTAAAAAGATATCAGCAGAGGTGGTAAGAACATGAAAAGAGACAAGTTGAGAATCGGCGTGATCACAGCGGCACTGGCAATGATGATTGCAGGCGGAGTGCTGACCTGGCAGCAGGATGCGAGAAATGGTAAGGCAGATCAGGCGAAACAGGGAGAGACGGCACAGCTTACAGAGGACGAAAGCACCGGAACTACAGAACAGCAGACGGAGGAGACGGCGGGAGATGCAGACGGAACGCGTGCCGTACAGGATCAGGCAGATGATGTGGAAAACAGTCTGGAACAGGTGCCGGAAATGGAAGCGGCGTGTGAAGAAGAGGCGGCGGGAAATCCAGAAGCAGATGCAGAGACGGCTCAGAATACACCGGAAGAATCAGATGGGAATACAGAAAGACAGGACGCGCAGGCGGTAAACGGAACAGCGGCGGATCAGAACGGAGAAACAGGATCAGGAGAAACAGCGGCGAATGAAGAAACGAGTGCAGCATCCGGAACTGTGGATTCTGCAGAAAATCAGGAAACGGCAGTTGAGACAGCAGGGGCTGCACAGGATCTGATGTTCAGCGAAGCGACAATCATGGAACTGCCGGTTACTGGAACAGTTCTGATTCCGTATAACATGGAAAATACCGTTTATTTCCCGACACTGGATCTTTACCAGTGCAATCCAGGCGTTGTTTTCTCGGCGGCAGAAGGAACTCCGGTTCTGGCGGCAGCGGACGGAGAAGTTGTGAGTGTGGAAAATGATGCAAGAACCGGCCTCACCGTCACCATGAATCTTGGAAATGGATACGAAGCCATCTACGGACAGCTCACAGACGTTTCCCTCGAGGCAGGCCAGAAAGTTCAGAAAGCAGCACGGATCGGAGCAGTTGCAGCACCGACGAAATATTATGTAAAAGAGGGAAGCAATCTTTTCTTTGAGATGAAAAAAGATGGAAAAGCCATTGATCCTATGGTATATCTCCCGGCAATTTCGGAATAAAAAAGAGGACCTGCACGAAATGGGATGCGGGAAAGTATTATAAAGTGTAGGATTCGCAATCGAATCTTTTTTACAGGTTTTGAATACAAAAAAGGCGGCGCAGACCGCGGATGGTAAAATACCGTTTTTCGATTGCTTTTTATAAAAAAGGCTGGCTGAAAACAGTCAGCTTTACATATAACAAACAGGATTGTTTTGATATAGAAAAAAGGCGGAATAAAAGGAAAGTAACCGGTTACAGAAAATGTGAAAGTTTGTCATTTTAGGGGTTTCGTTTTTGAATGTTATCGGTTAAAATAGATGTAGTGGACAGATCCTGAAAACAAGGAGGATTAGAAAAATATGGAGCTTTTATTTATGGACCCGGTGTTCAAAGAAGCAATCTGGGGTGGAACAAAGTTAAGAGACGTATTTGATTACGAAATTCCGAGCGATACAACCGGCGAGTGCTGGGCGATCAGCGGACATGCCAACGGAATGAGCCGTGTGGCAGGCGGAAGATTTGATGGAAAAACATTAGGTGAGCTCTGGAAAGAGGAGCCGGAAATTTTCGGAAATTACCCGGGAAGCCAGGTTCCGCTGCTGATCAAGATCATTGATGCAAAAAATGATCTGAGCATCCAGGTTCATCCAGATGATGCTTATGCAGGAGAGCATGAGAATGGATCTCTTGGAAAGACCGAGTGCTGGTACGTGCTGGACTGCGAACCGGGTACAGAAATTGTTATCGGACACAATGCAAAAGACAAGGCAGAAGTGGAGAAAATGATCCGCAATCATGAGTGGAGCGATTTCATCCGCAAAGTGCCGGTACATAAGGGAGATTTCTTCCAGATCAATCCGGGATGCGTACATGCCATCAAAGGCGGCACACTGATTCTGGAGACACAGCAGAGCAGCGATATCACCTATCGTGTATACGATTATGACAGACTGCAGAACGGCAAACCGAGACAGCTTCATGTAGAGCAGAGTATCGATGTTATCGAGGCTCCGTTTAAACCGGCAGATATCGATACCTTTACAGAGGAAATCCCGGGCGCGGTACATACCCATTTTGTAACATGCAAGTTCTACTCTGTAGATAAATACGACATCGACGGTGTATTCACCTTGGATGCGAAAAAATATTATACTAATGTAAGTGTAATCGCCGGAGAGGGTACTGTAAACGGTATTCCGGTTAAGAAAGGTACTCACTTTATTATACCGGCTAATTTTAATGGATGCAGATTTGAAGGAAAACTTTCTGTAATCTGCTCAAATCCAGAAGCATAAGAGAGGAGAAAAACACAATGAGACTTGGAGCATTAGAAGCAGGCGGAACAAAGATGGTCTGCGCAATTGGAAACGCAAATGGAGAAATTTATGAGAGAATTTCTATCCCGACCGAGACACCGGAAATTACCGTTCCGAAAATGATTGAGTATTTCAAAGAGAAGGACATTCAGGCACTGGGAATCGGTTGCTTTGGACCGATCGACCTGAACAGAAAATCCGAAACATATGGTTACATTACCACAACTCCCAAATTAGCATGGAAGAACTACAACATCGTAGGCGCTTTCGCAGATGCACTGGACATCCCGGTTGGATTTGATACCGATGTAAACGGTTCTGCACTGGGTGAGGCTACCTGGGGAATCACAAAAGGTCTGGACAACAGCATTTACATCACCATCGGAACGGGCGTTGGAATGGGAATTATTTCCAATGGCAAGCTGTTGCACGGCATGCTTCATCCGGAAGGCGGACACGTTCTGCTGACCAGACATCCGAAAGATACTTACGGCGGAAAATGCCCGTATCACAGCAACTGCCTGGAAGGCCTTGCTGCAGGTCCTGCCATTGAAGCACGCTGGGGCAAAAAAGGTATTGAGCTGGCAGACAAAAAAGAGGTATGGGAGCTTGAGGCTTACTATATCGGACAGGCACTTGTAGACTGCATCATGCTGCTCTCCCCGCAGAGAATCGTTTTGGGCGGAGGCGTTATGCATCAGGAGCATATGATGCCGCTCGTAAGAGAAGAAGTAAAGAAACAGCTGAACGGATATCTTGTAACAAAAGAACTTGAGGATCTCGACAGCTACATTGTACTTCCAAGCCTGAACGACAACCAGGGTATCATGGGCGCATTGAAACTGGCGGTAGATGAGCTGGCAATGCAGTAAAAATAAAAATGAGAAAACCGTTCGGAGAAATCCGGACGGTTTTTTGCTTACAGGAAACTTCGTTGAATTTTCCTGCGAAGCAGGACTCTTTCTTATTTTTTTGATTGCGCCTAAAAGAACCGAGTGTTAAAGTTACATAGAATACAGATGAACAGAAGGAACGGAATTTGAAATGGAACAGGGGAATTTTACATATATTCTGGAATGCAGCGATGGATCTTTTTATACAGGCTGGACCAATAATTTGGAACGCAGAGTAAAGGCACACAATGCTGGAAAAGGAGCGAAATATACAAAGAGCCGCAAACCGGTAAAACTGGTGTATTTTGAAACCTTTTTAACAAAACAGGAGGCTATGCGGAGAGAATGGGAAATTAAGCAGCTTTCGCGGGTAGAAAAATGGAAGCTGATTCAAGCGAAGAAGCAATAAAAATACAAAAACAGACGGCTCAAACAGGCACAATGGTATGCGTAAGCGAGCAGTCTGTTTTTTTGTGTCAAAGCAGGTCGAACATTTTCAAAAGAAAATAGATATTTTGACTTGAAAAATAATTTTATCCTGCTATAATAAAAGAAACAATGATAAGTAGTAATGAAAACTACATAAAGTAGTAATTAAAATACACAGCGTTTCTGACAGGAAAGGAGTGAGTAGAATGAAGTATATCAGAAAAAATGGAATCAAGGATCCTGGCAGTGCGATTACACATGGGATTGCGCTGATCCTGGCGGTGGTGGGAACGCTGCCATTGCTTTTGAAGGCGGCGCGGGAGCCGGATCATCTGCATGTGGTTGCGATGGCGGTGTTTATGCTGAGTATGATTTTGCTGTATCTGGCGAGCACCGTGTATCACACGTTTGATGTAAATGGGAAGGTAAACCGTCGACTGAAGAAGTTTGATCATATGATGATTTCCGTGCTGATTGCGGGAAGTTATACGCCGATCTGTCTGATTGCGCTGCATGGACGGACGGGAATTGTACTTTGTGCATTGGTGTGGGCAGCTGCAATTGGCGGAATTCTTGTCAAGGCATTCTGGATCAATTGTCCGAAGTGGTTTTCCTCAGTGTTGTATATCGCAATGGGATGGCTGTGTGTACTGGCATTTCATCCGCTGTTTCTGGCTCTTTCACGGCCGGCATTTGGATGGTTGCTGGCGGGTGGCATCATTTACACGGTCGGCGGGGTGATTTACTCCTTAAAAATGCCGATGTTTAACGCGAAGCATAAAAAGTTCGGAACACATGAAATTTTCCATCTGTTTGTGATGGGTGGCAGCTTCTGTCATTTTGTTGTGATGTATTATTTTGTGGCGGCGATGCCGGTATAAAAACTTGTTTGAAGATAAAACAGTAATGCAAAAATAAAATACTGCGGAACGTATTTTCGTTATACCCGGGTATTAACATTTATTTGGGAAAACTTTACGCTCCGCAGTACTATTTTTGCATTATTTTTTCTTTTGACGGTATTCACTCGGAGAAATTCCGTAGACTTTTTTGAATACCTGTGTAAAATAAGAAAAATTCGTGTAGCCGATATTCGTTGCAATTACACTGACCGGGAGATTGGTTCCCTCAAGCAGGGAAATCGCAATTTTCAGTTTTTCCTGCACGATATAGTCAGAAAGTGAAATTCCTTTTACCTTTTTGAAAAGCCGGGAGAGGTATTCCGGGTTCATGTATACCTGATGTGCGATTTCGGTGCGGGTAACATTCTGGTGAATATTTTTCTGAATAAAATTTACCACCTGGTCGATCTGTGAAACACCTGGTTCTGCGCTAATTTGAAGGCTTTTTAGATAATCAACGGAAAAATCAAGCAGTTTATGCATCTCTTCTATAGAATGACAGGAGTTGTTCAGAGCGTGAATATCGTATTCTTTTTCAAAAACACCGTGTGCACCGATGTGGTGATGGTTCAGAATCTGATAGAAGAGCTGAAGAAAATCCTGTAAAAAGAGACTGAGCATTTTCTGGTTTACATGACCGGATTCTTTTTGGCGGAGCAGATAATCATGCATGTCTGCACGGACGGCATCGTAATAACCAGAGGAGAGCATGACATTCCAGTGGACAAAATCCGGAGGGGTGTAGGGAACCTGGGAAATACTGGATTTCTGATAAAAAATACCGCTATAGTTTGCCACATTTTCACTGCGCTGTTCCAAAAGCTGCTGTATTTTATCTGGTAGCAGAAGAAAATTTGCAGAATGAGCACAGTAGCATGCTATTTTAAAGTGGAGATACTGTGAAGCGGCTTCCACAAAAGTATGCAAATAAATTTGCACCTGATCTTTTGTAAAATTATCGGTTTCGTATAAAATAAGGGCAAAAACCTGTTCGTGGACATGGCAGAAAAGCAGTTTTTTAGTGAACGGCTTAAACAGCTCGGAAATGACATTCTGCAGGATAGAGCGGAGGAGAGAAAGGTCACGAACTGGATGTGGCGTGTCCTGTTCGAGAATATCAATCAAAGTCAGAACACAGGAACGGCCGGGATCGAGTTTTATGGAGATCGTGTCCAGAAAACTCAGGATATTCTGCGGTTCTGCAGGCTGTTTCTGCAAAAATTCATTTAAAAGCACATCAAGAAGATCCATTTCGCGTTTGCTGAAATAGTTTCCATATTCACTGTAAAATTTTTCCTTTTTTTCCTTTTGAATTTGCAGGACTGCTTTCTGAATGGAAACCTCAATTGCACTGTAGGGAGCGGGCTGAATCAGATAATCGAATCCGCCGAGTTGCAGTGCTTTTTGTGCATAGGAAAAATCTTCATGTGAGGTGAGAAAAATACATTTGATTTCTGGAAAATGCTCCGCAACCCATTCATAAAGTTCAAGACCGCTGCCGAGCGGCATTTCGATATCGCAGAGCATGATATCCACGGAATTGTTTGAAAGAATTTCACGCGCACGGATAATGTCGTTAGCATAGAAAACCTGTCGGATGGAAAGCGCATCCCAGTTGATGCCGGAATGAATACCGGCGACAACATCGGGTTGGTCATCAATAATCAATACATTCATTCGGGATTCCTCCTCTTTCTAGGATAATGAAAACAAATTTTCGTTTGAGAGTAAGCTACTTTTAGTTTCTGAACTGGTATTTGGTTCTTCCTGGATGGGCAGGATAATTTCTGTCAGGGCGCCGGAGGAATTGTTCATACAGATCAGTCCGGCCTGATCACCGTAAAGTAAGGTAAGTCGTTGACGGAGATTGTGTATACCGATGTGCTGTCCGGTTACTGCATCTTCTGTATGTTGCAGAAAGGACTGCAGAAATTCGTCCGGAAATCCGGTTCCGTTATCCTGAATACTGATATTTAAATAATTTCCTTCTTCAGTCTCTGTCAGCTGTACGGAAATGTGTACATTGAGCGGCTGGCTGGAGATTCGCCCATGCTTAAAAGAATTTTCGACGAATGTTTGAATGCAGAGCATGGGAACCGGAAACTTTGAAACAGCGGGATCGGCAGAAATGGTCAGCTCAGAAGAATCTCTTGTGTTTAGCTTCTGAAGTTTATAATAATTCTGTACCTGATTCAGTTCCGTCTGCAGTGGCACAAGACTGCTGTTGTCGCGGAAGGTATAGCGGATATACTGGGAAACATATAAAATCATTTGCTGTGCATCGTTTCCTTTATTCTGTTGAATCATACCGTAAAGAGTTTTCAGGCAGTTCAGATAAAAATGAGGCTTCAACTGAATTTGAAAATATTGCAGCTGAGATTTTTGAATGATCAGCTTATTTTCATAAGTGCGGATTTTCAGATTGTGAATTTCATCCATCATTCGGTTAAAAGTGGAATTAAAGACGGAAAATTCACGGATAAACTGTGTTTCCTGCAGTTTTGAGTTCAATTTACCGTTTCGAATATTCTCCATGGTAGCGATTGCATCTCTTAATGGAGAAAAGTAAATTTTGATGGCCAAAAAACACATGAACGGAATCAAAAGCAGTGCCAGCACAGAGGCAATGATGGCAAACATCTGTGTCGCATTTAAATAAAACTGGCTTCCCTGGTAAGGGGAAAGGTAAAGCATGGTAATATCAGCATATTTTAAGCGATCCTGTACAACAAAAAAGTTTTCTTTTTGTCCTTTTTTGATGTGGTTATTGTCTTCAGGCGAAAAGGTCAGTTTATTTTCTGTAATGGTTTTAGAAGGATTTAATACGGTTCCGTCGTTGGAAAGATAGACGAGTGAACTAGTTTTATGCGTCTGTGTGGCGAGGCGAGATGGAGCCATGACCAGATCAAAATCTACGAGAGAAACACTGTAGGCATTGGAAAAACCGATAAGGCGAACCAAAAAGTATTTATCACCGACTTTATCGTAAAACCAGGATTTGGGAGTTGATTCAAAATCAAGGGATTTTACGTAATTCTGCATTGTTATTAATTCTTTATAGGAATAGCAGTCCTGATAGGCACAGCGGCAGACATCATTGGGAGCAGAATAAATATAGACAGCACCGAGACATTCTGTCAGAGCAAGCTGTTCCCGTGCTTTATTCACAATGGAGAGTGTATTTAAATGAACATCGAGCGGATCAAGTTTATATTTTAGTTTCTGATAATTCCAGTTCGTAGCCCAGTTCTGTGCCATTGAGGTTTCTATCTGGGAAAGATCTGCTTCTAACTGTTCCTGATAGAGAAACAGAGCATTTCGATTTGCAGAAGCGATTTCGCGGTTCAGCAGGCGAAGTGAGTAGAAATCAAAAAATATCGTCAGAAATGTAAGCGGAATAAGCATGATAAGGCTTATAAAGGTGAAAAAAATTTTTGATGAGATGTAAAAATTTTTACGAGATAACATAAGAACCTCCCAAAATATAACAATATAAGAAAAATCGTGTGAGCGTTTCAACTGTTGGAACATGCCATTTATTCTAATATAGATGTCGTGTGTTTTCAAGAAATAAGTATACAGATTCGTTAAAATAACGAAAGTTACAGTGGTATGTCACAATATATAAAGAGAAAGTCACAGATTTTATAGAGAAAGAGATATTTCTTTGATAGGATATAGCTATTCGTAAAACAAAGAAAAGAACAAAGGAGAGAAATGTAATGAATAAGAAAAAAGCAATGGCATTTTTACTTGTTTCTGTTATGGCGGGAAGTATGCTGGCAGGTTGCGGAAGCGATAACGCGTCCAGCTCAAATGACGGATCTTCCAAGAGCGCAGACAGCAGCAATCAGGACAGCTATACGGTAAAAATTCTGGCACCTGGCGATGCCAGCACAGATGACTGCGCAAAAATTTCTGAGGCAGCAAGCAAAATCACCGAGGAAAAATTCAATACTAAAGTTGAGCTGACTCGTGTTGGATTTGGAAGTTATGATCAGCAGGTCAACCTGACACTGGCATCTTCTGAAAAATTGGATCTGATGTATGAGTACTGTGGAAATGTAACATCTGCAATCAGCAGCGGACAGATCCTTCCGATTACGGATTATCTGGACAGCTATGGCAGCGATATGAAATCTGAAATCAGTGAATCCGACTGGAAATGTGTAACCTTTAACGGCAATATTTATGGTGTTCCGTCCAATAAAGAGAAAGCAACGGGATGGGGATTTGCTATGAATAAAGAGATGGCAGATGCAACCGGAATTGACTATAGTTCTATTAAAACAGAAGAGGAGTTGGAGCCGCTCCTTGAAAAAGTAAAAGAAATGTATCCAGATGTATATCCCATTGTTTCTCATGTGGGTTCCATGAGCCTTATGACAAATCCAGATGACCTTGGTGGAGATATCGGATCTTTAGAGAGTGTATCTTCTGACAGCACAGAAGTTATTAATTACTACGCAACAGATAAATATATGAACGAAATGAAACTTCGCTATGACTGGGCGCAGAAAGGTCTGATCATGCCGGATGCTTCCACTTCTACTGAAATGGCAAATAGTCTGATTGGTTCTGGTAAAGGTTTTGGACGTTTTACAAATACAAAACCAGGTATCGAGCAGGAGATCGAAAAAGAGTCCGGAAAAGAAATCGTTGTTTTGAATCTGGTAGAACCATATACTACCACAACACGTGTTGACATTGTATGGTATGTTCCGCATAACAGTGATAAACCGGAAAGAGCTGTACAGGTATTAAACGAGATCTACACAAACCCGGATCTGGCAAATATTCTTATCAATGGTCTGGAAGGAACTCATTATGAGTTTACAGACAAAGACAACGGTGTCATCAACTACCCAGACGGTGTAACAGCAAGTAACACAGGTTACACCAGTCTTCCATGGGCTTGGCCGAATGAGGCAATTTCCTATGTATGGGAAGGAAATGATCCGGATATCTGGGATCAGACCCAGGAGTTCAACAACAATGCGGTTGTTTCTCCGGCCAAAGGTTTTGCATGGGACAACACAAATGTACAGAACGAAGTAACTGCATGCGCAAACGTAACTGCCAAATATGGTCCTGCACTGCAGTGCGGTTCCTTGGATCCAGAAACTACCATTCCGAAATTCCTGGATGAGTTGAAAGCAGCAGGAGCAGATACCATCATCGCTGAGAAACAGAGACAGTTAGATGATTGGCTGGAAGCCAACAAATAATGGAGGCTGGGAAGATGAAAAGAAATTGGGGTAAAATCCGCAGATTTATTCCCATGTATCTGATGCTGCTTCCGGGGCTTGTATACTTATTTATCAATAACTATATGCCTATGGCTGGAATTATCATTGCATTCAAGAAATATAATTACAGTCTGGGAATCTTCAAAAGCCCGTTTACAGGTCTTAAAAACTTTGAGTTTTTGTTTAAGACAAAAGATGCTTGGACAATTACAAGAAACACACTGGGATACAACGTAATCTTTATCGTAGTCGGAACCGTACTTGCAATTGCAGTGGCAATTCTGCTGAATGAAATCCGTTCCACGATGGGAAAGAAAATATACCAGACGTTAATTCTGGTACCGTTCCTGATTTCTATCGTCGTTGTCAGCTACCTGGTATATGGATTCCTCAGCACAGATGCCGGATTCATTAATAACAGTATTCTGAAACCAATGGGAAAACAGGGCATCGGATGGTATTCTGATCCGAAGTACTGGCCATTCATTTTGATCTTTGTCAATGTATGGAAAAACCTGGGATATAACTGCATTATCTATTATGCAACGGTAGTAGGATTGGATGCCAGTCTTTACGAGTCTGCATCTATCGACGGTGCGAACCGCTGGCAGAGAATTCTGCATATCACACTGCCGGGACTGAAAACAACCATTATCACACTGACCCTGATGAGCGTAGGACGTATTTTCTATTCCGATTTCGGACTGTTCTATCAGGTACCAATGAACAGCGGACCGCTGATCGACGTGACAAACACCATCGATACTTACGTATATCGTGGATTGATGGAGCTGAACAACATCGGTATGGCATCTGCAGCAGGTCTTTATCAGTCACTGGTAGGATTTGCACTGGTACTGATTGCAAACCTGATTGTTCGAAGACTGGACGAAAACAGTGCATTATTCTAAGCGAAGGGAGAGTATGAAAAATGGTTGAAAGAAATAAAAGCTTTCAGATTGCAGCTAATGTGATTATGATCTTACTGTCCGCTATGTGTATCGTCCCGTTTATTCTGCTGATTATGTCATCAATCACCAAAGAGAACATTCTATTAAAATATGGATATTCTTTCTGGCCGCGTGAAATCAGTTTTGATGCATACAAAACACTGCTGGTAGATTCAGGCAGTATTGTAAGAGGTTATATCATTTCCGCACTGGTAACGGTAGTCGGAACCGTGGCAAACCTGACTCTGACAACACTGTTTGCCTATCCACTGTCAAGAAAAGAGCTTCCGGGAAAAGCATTTTTCTCCTTTGTGATTTTCTTTACGATGTTGTTCAACGGTGGCTTGGTACCGTCCTATATGATGTGGACTGGAATCTTTCATATTAAAAATACCATCTGGGCACTGATTGTTCCAAATCTTCTGATGGGAGCTTTCTATGTCATCATGATGAGAACGTATTTCACCACCAATATTCCTGATGCGGTCATCGAGGCTGCAAGAATTGACGGAGCAGGTGAGTGGAGAATTCTGGCAAAAATTGTTCTTCCGATGTCTACGCCGATTATTGCTACACTGGCACTTCTGGTCGGCCTCGGATACTGGAATGACTGGTTGAATGGTCTGTACTATATCAACAACGATAAACTGTACAGTATTCAGGTTCTGCTGAATAAGATGCTTCTGGATGTGCAGTATCTGATGAGCGGTGCTTCAGGAGGAGCATTGACACAAAGCATTACACTTCCGGCAACTGGTATCAAAATGGCCGTTGCAGTTATGGGAGCACTTCCAATTCTGGTTGTGTATCCATTCTTCCAGAAATACTTTGTGAAAGGTATTGTGATTGGAGCTGTAAAGGGCTAATAGAATTCTTATAATAGAAAGCAGACTTTCCAGATACACGCAGGAATGCGTGAGAATGGAAAGTCTGTTTTTTTGATGCAGCTTTAGTTCAGCTTAATATTTTTAAACAGCGATTCCAATGTCGTTGTCACTTCCTCTGTCTCCGGGAGTTCGATGGTTTCTTCCTGAATTTCTTCGGCGGCAACGTCGTCGAGTGCCTTCATGGAGAGACTGAGTTTGCCGTCTTTGATGGCAATGACTTTTACTTTGACTTTATCGCCGACTGCCAGAACTGCGGACGGATGTTTGATGCGTTTGGCGCAAATCTGGGAGATGTGGACGAGGCCTGAGAGGCCGTTTCCGAGGTTGATGAATGCGCCGTATGGCTGCAGGCTTTCCACGGTTCCTTCGGTAACAAGGCCGACTTCTACGTTGGAAATTTTCTCTTTGCGGTCCTCATCTGCTTTTTCACGGAGAAGCTCGCGGGCGGAGAGGATCAGGCGGTCTTTTTCTTTGTCGAGGTCAAAAACCTGTACCTGAATGTCTTTGTTTAAGTATTCATTCAGATCTTCCACGTAGTTCAGGGAGAGTTTGGAAGCCGGGATGAAGCCGCGGATTCCTTCGACGTAAGCGATAACACCGGCGTTTACGATTCCTTTGACTTTTACATCCAGTACGGTTTTCTCTTCTTTGTACTGTGCGAGTTTTTCCCATGCGAGGATATCGTTTGCCTCTGCGCGGGAGAGAAGAATGTTGCCGTGGCCGTCGTCTTTGCGGATCACGGTTGCGGTGATTTCGTCACCGACCTGAACAGCGTCTTTTAAGGAGAAGCCAGGCTCGTTGCTGAAGTCCTCGGCGCGGATGACGCCCTCTGCGTAGTATTTCAGATCGAGAATCACCTCTTTTTCATCTACGGAGATGACGGTTCCGGTGAGCATGTCGCCTTCCTCAATTTTTTTGAAGGAAGCTTCCAGCTCTGCGGAGAAGTCATCCATGGTTAATTGTTCTTCTGACATAATGAAACACCCCTTTCTCGTAAGAATAACAGGAAAACGAGAGGAAAATTGTGGATTTATGAAAAAATCAGGTTCAATTTTGCACGTTTTTCTATCTGTGTTTATCTTAACATAAAAGATTTTCTTTGACCAGATGAAAAAAGGATGGTAATATGTGTGTAGTCGTTACCAAAATTACTGAGACGCGCACTTGCTGCGCGGCTGCAGGAGAAAGTGATTCAGGTGGCCGCCCGGAACTTCGCGGAGCGAATTTGCATGTGCAGGGCGGCGGTTACTGGTCACGAAGTGAGCAGTAACTGTAGTCGTTACAAAAAAAGAAGTAAAACTACCGGGACGAACTTACTGTATACCACAAACATACAGAAGGGAGGAGTACTATTATGAAATCAAATTCAAGAGTTTATGTAATTGGACATAAAAATCCGGATACGGATTCCATTTGTTCGGCGATTGCCTATGCGGATATCAAGAACAGGACAGATAAAACCAAAACCTACATGGCGCGGCGTGCCGGTCAGATCAATGAGGAGACCGAGTATGTACTGAAGCGCTTTGGCGTGCGCGCACCGGGGTATCTGCCGAATGCGGGAACGCAGGTAAAGGAAATTGAAATCCACGAGGTGCCGAGCGTGCCGGGTACGATTTCCGTGAAGAAAGCGTATTCCATGATGAAAAACAACAACGTGGTCACACTGCCGATTACTTCGCCGGACAATGATCTGCAGGGCGTGATTACGGTCAGTGATATCGCAGAATCCTATATGGATTCTTATGACAGCCATGTCATGTCACTGGCAAGGACGCAATACCGCAGTATCGCGGATACGTTGGATGGTTCGGTTATTGTCGGAAATGAACATGGTTATTTTATCCGCGGAAAAGTCGTTGTCGGCGCATTCCATCCGGATACGATGGAGAACTACATCGAAAAAGATGACCTTGTCATTCTCGGAAACCGTGCGGAGGACCAGCTCTGTGCAATCGAGATGGATGCAAGCTGCATTATCGTCGGACTTGGCGCAAAGGTGACGAAAACGATTCAGAAATTTGCAGAGGAAAAATGCTGTGTGATCATCAGCAGTCCGCATGACACGTATACGATTGCGCGTCTGATTAACCAGAGTATTCCGGTCAAATATCTGATGCGCAGAAGCAATCTGATCACGTTCAACACCGAAGATTTCCTCGATGATATCAAAGAAGTTATGAAAAATCAGAGACACCGCGATTTCCCGATTCTGAACAAGAAAGGAAAATATGTGGGAACGATTTCCCGTCGGAACCTGATCGGAAATGCAGGAAAGAAACTGATTCTCGTCGATCACAATGAGGAATCACAGGCGGTCGATAACGTCAAAGAGGCGGAGATTCTCGAGATCATCGACCATCATCGTCTGGGATCACTTGAGACGATGGCGCCGGTTATGTTCCGCAATGAGCCGGTGGGCTGCACGGGAACGATTATGTATGAAATTTATAAGGAAAAAGAGCTGGAGATCGCGCCGAACATCGCAGGACTGCTCTGCGCAGCCATCATTTCCGATACGCTGATGTTCCGGTCGCCGACGTGTACGTTTCTTGACAAAGCGGCAGCAGAGGCACTGGCGGACATTGCAGGCATCAGCATTCCGGAGTTTGCATCCGAAATGTTCCGTGCAGGAAGCAACCTGAAAGATAAATCACCGGAAGAAATTTTCTACCAGGATTTCAAAAAATTCATCATGGGCGATGTTACGTTTGGTGTCGGCCAGATTACATCCCTCGATGCGGGCGAACTGGAATCCATCAAGGAACAGCTTCTGCCGCAGATGGAAAGCGAGTGCGGAAAACACGGCATCGAGATGGTATTCTTTATGCTGACCAATATTATAGAAGAATCTACAGAGCTTCTGTATTATGGAAGCGGGGCAAAGGAAGTCATCGAAAAAGCTTTTGAAGATCTTCCGGTCAACGAGGTCAGCTGCGAGCTGAAGGGTGTTGTATCGAGAAAGAAACAGCTGATTCCGGCATTTATGATGGCGCTGCAGAATCAGTAAAAACAGAAAAAATAAAAAAGCGTGGTTCCGGGCCTGAAAACAGATCCGGGGCACGCTTTTTTCGGTCATAAAAGAGTGAAAAAGAGGAAAGGAAAGAAATAAGAATGGGAAAACAGACATGGAAAGCGGGAAATATGCTGTATCCGCTGCCGGCGGTCATGGTGTCGGTGCGCGGAAAGAACGGGGAGGACAACATCATCACCGTTGCCTGGGCCGGCACGGTGTGTACGAATCCTCCGATGGTATCGATCTCGGTGCGGCCGGAACGCTACAGCTATCAGATGATCAAAGAGAGCGGTGCGTTCGTCATCAACCTGACGACGGAGGACCTCTGCTATGCGACCGACTACTGCGGCGTGCGCTCGGGAAGAGATGTGGATAAGTTCAAAGAGATGAAACTGACGAAAGTCGAGGCGGAGGAGATTTCCGCACCGATGATCGGGGAGTCGCCGGTTAATATCGAGTGTAAAGTGGAGCAGGTGCTCGAACTGGGCTCGCATCACATGTTTCTTGCAAAAGTTGTGGCTGTCCATGCGGATGAGGCATACATGGATGAGCGCGGCCGCTTCGATCTGAACCGCGCGAAACCGATTGTGTATTCCCACGGAGAGTACTTTGGAATCGGGAAAAAGCAGGGAACCTTTGGCTGGAGCGTGAAGAAAAAATCGAAAACACCTAATATAAAAACAAAAAACCGCAGCTAATCTTTATTTTCTAAAGAATCAGCACGCGAAATTTTATAGTACTTTCGGTAAAAATATACAAAATCGACAAAAATACTGGGTAAATATTAGAAAACGCTACAAAATCATGATTTATTAGGAATTTTTTGCGTGAAATATTGCAAAAACCGGATATTTTATGCTATAATATCAACCAATCGTTGACCTTATAAAATTAAGTGATCCGGAGGACGGGAGAATCCACCGGAGACGCGAGAGAGTGCGGAAATGATTTTCTCCACGCTTTAAGGCTGATGAGAACCGCAGATGGATCTTTTAAAGAAATCTTTCTGCACTACATTAAGGGAGAAATTTCAAGGAGGAAACTAACATGTCATACGTAGATGAGGTTATTGAGTCCGTAGTTGCAAAAAACCCAGCTGAGCCGGAATTCCATCAGGCAGTCAAAGAGGTTCTGGAATCTCTTCGCCCTGTTATTGAAGCAAACGAGGAAAAATACAGAAAAGTCGCTCTTCTGGAGAGAATGGTAGAGCCAGAGCGTCAGATCAAATTCCGTGTGCCGTGGGTAGACGATAAAGGACAGGCTCATGTAAACACCGGATATCGTGTACAGTTTAACAGTGCAATCGGACCTTACAAAGGAGGAATCCGTCTGCATCCTTCTGTAAATATTGGTATTATCAAATTCCTGGGATTCGAGCAGGTATTCAAAAACTCACTGACCAGCCTTCCGATCGGCGGAGGTAAAGGTGGTTCTGACTTCGATCCGAAAGGAAAATCTGACAGAGAGATCATGGCATTCTGCCAGAGCTTTATGACAGAGCTTTGCAAATATATCGGCGCAGACACCGACGTACCGGCTGGTGACATCGGAACAGGCGCAAGAGAGATCGGCTTCATGTTCGGACAGTACAAGAGAATCCGCGGCGTATACGAAGGCGTTCTGACTGGTAAAGGTTTAAGCTACGGCGGATCTTTAGCAAGAACAGAGGCTACCGGATACGGACTGCTGTACCTGACCCAGGAGCTGCTGAAACTGAACGGCATCGACATCGCAGGCAAGACCGCTTGTGTATCCGGTTCCGGAAACGTTGCAATCTATGCAATCGAGAAAGCTACTCAGCTTGGTGTGAAAGTTCTCACCTGCTCTGACTCCAACGGATGGGTTTACGATCCAGACGGAATCGATGTAGCTGCATTAAAAGAGATCAAAGAAGTAAATCGTGCCCGTCTGACCGAGTACAAGAAATATCGTCCAAACTCTGAGTACCACGAAGGACGCGGCGTATGGGTTGTAAAAGCAGACCTTGCTCTTCCTTGCGCAACTCAGAACGAGCTGCTGCTTGAGGATGCAAAAGCACTTGTTGAGAACGGATGCACTGCAGTATGCGAGGGCGCTAACATGCCTACTACTCTGGAAGCAACCAAATATCTGCAGGAGCACGGCGTAATCTTCGCACCTGGAAAAGCTGCAAATGCAGGTGGTGTTGCAACATCCGCACTCGAGATGTCCCAGAACTCCGAGCGTCTGTCCTGGACCTTCGATGAAGTTGATGCAAAACTGAAAAATATCATGATCAACATCACACACAACATGGTTGATGCTGCAAAACGTTACGGCCATGAGGGCGACTATGTTATGGGCGCTAACATCGCAGGCTTTGAGAAAGTAGCTGACGCTATGATGGCTCAGGGAATCTGCTAATCTGATTTTGAGAAATCCAAAGGGATCTCCGGTTAAGACCGGGGGTCCCTTTTTGCATAAAAGATAGAAGAAACACAGAAAAATAACGAAAATTACAGTGTACAAAAAACATTACATTTTGCAACGAGACTAGACAGAAGAAATAGACTTTCACGCGGTACCGTGTGAATAAAACGACAGAATATGCGAGTAAGTTGTATTATTATGCATGAATGCAATATACAGGTAAGATAAAAACGTAAGAAAAACGTAAGAAAAAAGATGTTTTATGTTCAGAAATAGAGCGTATAGTAAACAAAAATAATGCAAAAATAATGAAAAGCAGAAGTTGACAAGAGCTTGCGTGAGAAATATAATTATTTATGTATTGATAAAGAACTTGTTTGCATTAATATGTAATGAATTTGCATACAGGGAAGAGGAAGAGAAGATGACATTAAAAGATTGCTACATGCAGATGGGAGCAGATTACGAGGAAACCGTTCAGCGGCTTCGCAGTGAATCTCTAATTCAGCGGATCATTTTAAAATTTCCGCAGGATCCGAGCTATCAGGAGCTTTGCCAGGCACTGGCGGACGGAAATATTGAGGTTGCATTCCGTGCAGCTCATACATTAAAAGGCGTGTGCCAGAATCTTGGTTTTAAAAATCTGTACGAGCCAAGCGCCGAGCTGACCGAGCGGTTAAGACCGCTGCAGGAGACCGAGACGGATGATCTGATGCAGAAGGTGACGGAAGAATATAACCGCACCGTAAAAGCGATTGAGGATTTCCAGAACGCTTAAATTGAAGGAAGAAAACAAGGAGGCATTGATCTGTGAGATGAGGAACACAGACCGGTGTCTCCTTTTTATGGAATTCTGTACAAGATGCGGGTTGACGGGAAAAAAGAAACATGATAATCTTTTTACATAAAAGCACAGCTTATGAAGAAGACTTGTTTAAAAAGAAAAACTTATAAGTATCTATAAGAAAAAACAAGGACGCTTTGCCGGAAAAATTCCGGCTGTGCAGGGCATATTCCATACCGAAAGGCAAGGCAGCCCAAATCTACAAAAGCAGGAGAAAAGCAATGAAAAAAGAAAAAAGTTCAGCTATGGGAACCCCGTACACCTTTGAAGGACGGATTCCGCTGAAGCAGGCGATTCCGCTTGGATTGCAGCATGTAATGGCGATGTTCGTAGGAAACCTCACCCCGCTTCTGATCATCATGGGAGCGTGCGGTCTGACGGCGGATGCGGGCTACGGTGCACTTCGTACGGCTCTTTTGCAGAATGCAATGACAGTAGCCGGTATTGTAACACTGGTACAGATGTTTTCGATTGGACCGATCGGCGGTAAAGTGCCGATTGTTATGGGTACATCTTCTGGATTCCTCGGCGTATTCAAGAGCGTGACAGCCGTGCTGGGACAGGGCGCGCTGACGTACGGCGCTATCCTTGGTGCGACAATTGTCGGCGGTCTGTTTGAGGGCGTGCTTGGCGTCTGTTTAAAGCCGCTTCGTAAATTTTTCCCGTCGGTTGTTACCGGCTGCGTCGTTATGGCGATCGGTCTTTCGCTGATTCCGGTTGGAATCAATTATCTCTGCGGCGGTTCCGGAACGAACGATTACGGTTCCATACAGAACCTGTTCCTTGGCATGGTCGTTCTGATTGTAACGCTGGCACTGAAGCACTTTACAAATCCGAAGGGAATCTTAAGTACGGCTTCAATTCTGATCGGTATTTTAGTCGGCTACGTGGTAGCTATTATTATGACCATGGTTCTGCCGCATACCGGAACGGCGGTTCTTGAGGATGGAAGCACTGTTTCCTATACATATTCCTGGGTTGTCAATTTCCAGCAGGTAAAAGATGCGTCCTGGTTCGCGCTCCCTGGTATTGCAGGCTTTGGAAAACTGGCTGAGGTAAAACCAGTCTTCCGTGTGGAGGCAATTCTCCCGGTAGCGATCATGTTCATCGTAACAACCGTTGAGACGGTCGGCGATATCTGCGCCTGCGTAGAGAGCGGTATGGACCGCGAGGCAACCGATTCTGAGCTTTCCGGCGGTATCATCTGCGACGGTCTCGGATCCAGCTTTGCAGCAGCACTTGGCGTTCTCCCGAATACTTCTTTTGCACAGAACGTCGGCATTATTTCGATGACAAAAATCGTAAACCGTATGGCACTTTCCTGCGGAGCCATTTTCCTGATCCTCTGCGGACTCTGCCCGAAGATTGCAGCATTTGTATCCATTATGCCGCAGTCCGTACTCGGCGGTGCAGCCGTTATGATGTTTGCGTCAATTCTGGTTTCCGGTATCCAGCTCATCACAAAAGAGCCGATTACGAGCCGTGAGATCACGATCGTTTCTGTTGCACTGGGTCTTGGCTACGGCCTTGGTTCCACAGCGGGAGCAACTTCTGAGCTTCCTTATTATATCCAGCTGATTTTCGGCGGCTCCGGTATTGTTCCGGCAGCTGTTGCGGCGATTGTACTGAATATTATTATTCCAAAAGAGAAGAAAAAAGCAGAATAAAGAACAAAAAAAGAAAAAGAACCTCTTATGTTTCCGGAAAGAAGTATTTCCGGGGAGAGATAAGAGGTTCTTTTTTATTGTGCTGCCCGGCATTCGGAGGGAACTGCCGGTAGAAGGCTCTGCAGGTAAAATGTCTGAAAATACGAGAAATATACAAAATGACGGAAAAAGCACAAAAAATCCGTCAATAGATAAAAGAATAACGAAAAAGAAAAAGTCAAGATTGACTATAAATTTTAAAATAGTGTACAAAATCGACAATATGAATTAAAAAAACGAAATAAATTGTGAAAAATACATAAAAAATGCTTGTCAAAACGGGTGGAAGAGAGATGTAATTATTGCATAAAAAGTGTGACGAAAATGTGAAAGTTTTAGGCAAAACGTATGATTAAAAACAATGGATTCTTCGTAAGCCTGGACAAAAGCAACAACGGAGCACGCAAAAAGAACGTAAATCACAAGGAGGACACCAAATGAAAAAGAAAGTAATTTCTGCATTACTGGCAAGCACCATGATCGTAAGCCTGGTAGCATGTGGCAGCACTGGAGGAGACAGTTCTGACACAAACAGCAAGAGCAGCGGCACAACAGCATCAAGTACGGCAGGCGGCGATGAAGCAAAGGATACCTCATCGGACAGCGGCTCCGGCGATGCAGCAGGTTCTGGTGACTGGGTTGCAGCAGCTGATGAAGCAGACGATGCAGTACCGGGTGAAAATGACGATCGTGCGTTTGCAAAATTTGATCATGTCGTAGAAGTACATTATGGATATCAGATCGACCCGAAGGATACCACACTTCCGGACGGCGATTCCGTAGATAACAACCAGTACACCAGATACCTTCTGGATAACTACAACATCAAAGTTGTCTGCGACTGGACTGCAGGTAATGCATCTGACTTCCAGCAGAAAGTATCTCTGGCAATCGCATCTGCTTCCCTTCCGGATGCAGTCGTTGCACCAACCCGTAACTACCTGGTACAGGCAGCAAGAGCAGATCTTCTTGCAGACCTCTGGCCGGAGTTCAACCAGTACGCATCCAAACAGGTAAAAGAAATCATCGAGACTACCGAAGGACGTGCGATCAACAATGCAACCGTAGACGGAACCTTCTGTGCACTGCCAAACATATCGGTAGATACCGATGGTGTTTACCTGTACTTTATCCGTCAGGACTGGCTGGATCAGTTAGGACTGGAAGTTCCGAAGACCGTAGATGAACTCGGCGAAGTAGCTCAGAAATTTAAAGACGCAGGTCTCAGCCCGGATTATGCAATCGCAGGTATTGATAACGGCGGAAGAACCTACTCCAACTTCCTGAACTCCTCCAACAACGGATACGGTTTCGATGCTGTATATCAGGCATTCAATGCAACACCGGGATATTTTCTGAAAGATGATTCCGGCGAACTGTACTGGGGAACTACAACAGATGAAATGAAAGAAGCCCTTACCACCTTACATGACTGGTATGAAAAAGGCCTCATCAACCCGGAGGTTGGAACCACAACCAACGGCGACAATGCAAACAATGTTAAGAACGGAACCTGCGGTATCTTCATGGGACCATGGTGGAGCCTTGGATACGGAAACCCGGATTCCTTCCGTAACGATAACAATGCAAACTGGCAGGCATATCCGCTGTACACCAAAGACGGTGAGTGGAATATTCATATGAAAGACGTTAGAACCACTTATACTATGGTAAACAAAAACGCATCGGATGATGTGAAGAAAGCCATTGTTATCATGAACAACGTACTCGTTCGTGATGAGTCTACCTTCGATACTTCTGTAGCAATCGGCTGGTATCCGCTGCGTAACTGTATGGCAGCTACCGATGAGTGCGAGTATGAGTATGATGCACTGATGGGAATCATCAAAGGCGAAGCAAGCGCAGATGATTATCAGCAGGGCGGAAGCAAATTCAACGGTCTGTACAAGAACCTGGCAAACGATGCCGCAACTCTGAAAGACGTTATCTCTGAGGACTATGACGGATCCAGAGATCTGGCAGTAACCGATATGGATGTCAACACCAACAACGGACAGTTCAACAGATTCTATGCACTGCTGATTGGTGATCGTCCATACGCAACACTTGAGCCGGATCACAAGATCTATTCTGAACTGTACTACACCATCGACGGAATGGATACCTACTGGACCCAGATTTCTGACCTGGAAGACAAGAGTATCCTTCAGTTCATCACTGGTGCGAAGAGCCTTGACGAGTGGGATCAGTTCTGCACCGACTGGCATGTACAGGGTGGTGATCAGATCCTTGAGCTGGTAAAAGATTACCTGGCTGAGTAACTAATGTAAATGTATGATGTGGAGGGTGGGGTACAGGAAAGCCTGTACCCCACTACTTTAAAAAAATGACATCAAAGGAGGAGCTTGCCGTGAAGAAGAAAAAAGGCCATCTCGGGCTGTCAAATTCCTTTCACTATACGTTAATGGTTCTGCCGGGTTATATCTGGCTGTTTATGTTTTCTATCGTTCCGATGGTTGGTATTGTAATGGCATTCCAGGATTACAATCCGAGCAAAGGATGGTTCGGCTCTCCGTGGGTAGGTTTGAAATGGTTTAAATACCTGACCGTTATCCCGGATGCAAAACGGGCACTTGTCAATACTCTGATTATTGCAATCGCAAAGGTTATCCTGAATATCATCATTCCGCTGGTGTTCGCACTGCTGCTGAATGAGGTAAAGAATATGAAGTTCAAAAAGACGGTTCAGACGATCGTATATCTGCCGCACTTCGTATCCTGGGTTATCCTTGCAAACATCATCACCAATATCCTTGGCGCAAACGGAATTTTCAACACGGTCCGCAGCGCAATGGGTGCAACGGATACCGTTCTTCCGATGACCATGCCTGGCATCTTCCGTCAGTTACTGATCGGAACTGATGTATGGAAAGAGTTCGGTTACAACGCAGTTATTTATCTTGCAGCGCTGACCGGCATCAGCCCGAGCCTTTACGAGGCAGCTGCAATCGACGGCGCAAGCCGCTGGAAACGTGTATGGCACATCACCATCCCGGGACTGGTTCCGACCATCGTTCTTCTGACCACACTGGCAATGGGCAACGTTCTGAATGCAGGTTTCGACCAGGTATTCAACATGTACAACCAGCTGGTTATTGAAACTGGTGATATCATCGATACATACGTATACCGTATTGGTATTACAAACATGCAGTTCTCGCTGGCTACTGCAGCAGGTCTCTTTAAATCTGTTGTCAGCTTCGTGCTGGTTGTTACTTCTTATGTTTGTGCTTACAAGTTTGCTGATTACAAGATTTTCTAAGGAGGGCAGAAATTATGATAGAAAGCAAGAGTTTTGGCAGCAAAGCGTTTAAAGTCATAAATGCTATCATCCTGATTCTCCTGGCATTCAGCTGTTTTTATCCGTTATGGTATACGTTCTGCGTATCTATTTCTTCAAAAGCAGCCGCTGAGGGCGGTCTTGTAACGATTTACCCGATCGGATCAAACGTAAAATCCTACAGCCTGATTATGGGTGATTCCGCATTCTGGAATTCCTTCTGGATTTCCATCAAGCGAGTTGTGATTGGAACCATATGGACCATGGTTGTCCTGATTATGATGTCCTATCCGCTGGCAAAGAGCAAAACAGAGTACAAACCGAGAAACGTCCTGATGTGGATCCTGGTATTCTGTATGCTGTTCAATGGTGGTACCATTCCGTGGTTCATCACCGTTAAAAATTATGGTATGATCGATACGATGGCAGCACTGGTTCTGGCTGGTTCTGTTCCGGTATTCAACGTACTCCTGATGATGAACTTCTTCCGCGGCATCCCGGGAGACCTCGAGGAGGCAGCCCGTGTAGACGGCGCCGGCCCGTGGCGTATCCTGTGGCAGATCGTAGTTCCGTGTTCCAAACCGGTTATCGCAACCATCGTCCTCTTCACATCTGTTGGTTACTGGAACGAGTATTTCCAGGGCCTGGTATTAATGAACAAGGAGACGAACTATCCGTTACAGACCTACATCCGTCAGATCTCCGTTCAGATCCCGGTAGGCGTAACCCTGACCGCAGAGCAGTATCAGCAGTTAGCACAGAACTCCAACAAATCTCTGGAGGCAGCAAAGGTATTCATCGCCCTTGTTCCTATGCTGATTGTATATCCGTTCCTGCAGAAATACTTTGTAACCGGTATTACACTGGGAGCAGTAAAAGAATAAGAGAAAACGCAGAAAAAGCGGCTTCTGAATCGAAACAGGAAGCCGCTTTTTTGCGCTTTTTTTCTTGCGTCCGGGGAGAAAACAGCGTAAGATAAAAAGGTATTGAGGTGAAAAACAAAATGTTTCTGGAGGGGATTTTATCATGAAAATACTTACATTCGGAGAACTGATGCTGCGTTTAAAAACACCGGAGCATCTGAAAATGCTGCAGGCAGATACCTTTGAAGCCAGTTACGGCGGCGCGGAGGCGAACGTCGCGGTTTCTCTGGCAACACTCGGGAACGATGTTTCCTACGTGACAAAAGTGCCGGAGCACCAGGTCGGACAGGCGGCCATCAATGAAATCCGCCGGTTCGGTGTGGATACGACCCGTGTTCTGCGGGGCGGCGGCCGCGTCGGTATTTACTATTTTGAAAAGGGAACCAACATCCGACCGACGAGCGTGGTTTATGACCGCGCCTACAGCGCGATCGCGATGGCAGAAGCGGAGGAGTTTGACTGGGAAAAACTGCTCGAGGGCGTGGATCTCTTTTATTTCTCCGGTATCACGCCGGCCATCAGCTGCGAGATCGAAAAGACGCTGGAGATCGCTCTTATGCTCTGCAAAGAGAAAAAAATTCAGGTGGTATGTGATCTCAACTACCGCGGAAAAATGTGGTCAGCAAAGGACGCACAGCGCGTCATGCGCCGTCTGATGTCTTACGTGGATGTCTGCATTGCAAATGATGAGGACTTTGAATCATCGCTTGGCATTCCGGCGTATGATGGAGATATGTCGCGCGGCATTGAACAGATCGAGTCTTACAAAGAGGGCATGCTGGAAATTCAGAAACAGTTCCCGAACTGTAAAGCAGTTGCGAGTGTGCTGCGCAATCTCTACACCGTGGAGGACGGCGACTGGATGGGAATTTACCTGAAAGACGGAAAATTCTATGAGAGCCCGGTTCACAAAGTACACAGCTTTGAGGCAGTCGGAGCCGGTGATGCGTTTGGTGCAGGACTGATTCACGCGATGGCGCATGATTTTGCGCCGCAGAGAACCATCGATTTTGCGATTTCTGCAAGCGTCTTAAAGCTGATGATTCAGCACGATGCCAACGTGGTCAGCGAAAAAGAGATTGAGCAGATCATGAAGCAGGGCGGAACAAATCTGCAGAGATAGAGGAAACAAAAAGATTCCGAGAGTACATACAGGACAGCAGGAGGAATAAAACTTGAAGAAACGGAATATTATATTAATAGGAATGCCGGGAGCCGGCAAAAGCAGCGTTGGAGTTATCCTTGCAAAGGCTTTGGGGTATGAGTTTATTGATACGGATCTTGTGATTCAGCATCGGGAGAAACGTCTTCTGCGCGAGATTATTGCAGATGAGGGAAATGAAGGCTTTCTTGCGATTGAGAATGAGGTCAATGCGACTCTGGAAGCCGATGAAAGCGTCATTGCACCGGGCGGCAGCGCCATTTACGGAAAAGAGGCGATGGAGCATTTTAAAGAGATTGGAATAATCGTTTACCTGAAGCTGTCGTATGAGGATCTGGCAAAGCGTCTTGGAAACCTGAAGGGACGCGGCGTTGTGCTGAAAGAGGGTCAGACGCTCAAAGATCTTTACGATGAGAGAAGTAAACTGTATGAACAGTATGCCGAGATTACGGTCGATGAGAGCGGAAAGGATATCCAGGGCACGATTCTGGCACTTCGCGAGCAGATTGGCATGTAAGAAGGAACGGGTGGAATATTCGGAGAATTTTCAAAAACATAATATTACGTAATAATAAGGAAAATGTTCTGAAAGTTAGAAATTACATATAACGTTTCTCTGAATATTCCTGACCGGAAACGGTGGAAAAAAACGGAAATAGTACGGAATATATTAAAATTGATTTACAAAATATTAGATTTGAGTTAAGATAAGGGGAGACTGAAAAATCACTGCGGGGAGCAGTGCGTTTCAGTGAGTCCGGAGTGTGTAAAAAAAACAGCAGAACAGACTTTGAATCGTTATTTCGGATAAAACACACTCATTAAGTTATGAAAAAGAAAATTTGAGGTGAATATATGGAACAGTATGTCATCAGAGGTGGAAATCCTCTTGTGGGCGAAGTGGAAATCGGGGGAGCAAAAAACGCGGCGCTTGCAATTCTTACGGCAGCAACGATGACCGATGAGACGGTCCTGATCGAAAACCTGCCGGATGTCAGTGATATTAATGTACTTCTGGAAGCAATCGCAGAGATCGGAGCCACCGTGGACCGCATCGACCGCCATACCGTGCGGATCAATGCAGCAACCATCGGAGATCTGAGCGTTGATTATGAATATATCAAAAAAATCCGTGCGTCTTATTATCTTTTAGGCGCGCTGCTTGGAAAATACAAAAGAGCGGAAGTTCCGCTTCCGGGCGGATGTAACATTGGAAGCCGTCCGATCGACCAGCATTTAAAGGGATTCCGCGCACTCGGTGCTGAGGTAAGCATCCGTCATGGCGCAATCGTGGCAAGTGCGGCAGATCTGCATGGAAGCCACATTTTCCTGGATATGGTTTCCGTTGGAGCCACCATCAACATCATGATGGCAGCTTCGATGGCAAGAGGAAATACAACGATTGAGAATGCAGCGAAAGAGCCACACGTTGTCGATGTGGCGAACTTCCTGAACAGCATGGGAGCAAACATCAAAGGAGCAGGAACCGATGTGATCCGGATCAAGGGTGTCGATACCCTGCACGGAACCAGCTATGCGGTCGTACCGGATATGATCGAGGCAGGTACGTATATGTTTGCAGCAGCAGCTACAAAGGGCGATGTGCTGATTAAAAACGTGATTCCAAAGCATCTGGAAGCAACAACCGCAAAGCTCGAGGAGATTGGCTGCGACGTAGAAGAGTTTGACGATTCCATCCGTGTGAGCGCAAGCAAACGTCTGGGCAGAACACACGTAAAGACACAGCCGTATCCGGGTTACCCGACCGATATGCAGCCGCAGATTGCGGTTACACTGGCACTGGCAAACGGTACGAGTATTGTAACAGAGAGTATTTTTGAAAATCGTTTTAAATATGCGGATGAGCTGGCACGTATGGGCGCCTGTATTAAAGTAGAAGGCAACACGGCGATCATCGACGGCGTAGAGAAATTTACCGGAGCAGAGGTTTCCGCACCGGATCTTCGCGCCGGAGCAGCACTTGTTATTGCAGGTCTTGCAGCAGAGGGTGTTACCGTGGTGGATGATATTGTATACATTCTGCGCGGATACGAGGACTTCGACGGAAAGCTCCGTGGACTCGGCGCTGAAATTGAGCGTGTGAATAATGCAAAGGACATCCAGAAATTCCGGTTAAGAGCGTAAAAACAGTATAAAACAAATGTTGACAAAAAGGACGGTGCAATAAAAGGTACCGTTCTTTTATTTTACTTTATTGCGAAAAAATTGGCTTAAATTTTACTACTATTATTGTGAATTATTTTTTACCTTTCAAAGCTGAGGCGGTCAGTGTTGGTAAAAAAAGATATTTAAAAAGGTACAAATTTATGATATATTGAAATAATAAGAACTGACTTGACAAAAGAGATTTATCTGTGCTATATTCAACTACAGTTGTAGTGTGTAACTCGATTTTTGGAGGCATTAACTATACATAACAGGAATTGTTTATGTGGGTTAGTGTCTCTTTTTTGTACTCTGTTTTAGAAAAAGAGTACAGACCGGCTAAAAAGATGCAAAACCGCAGAAACTCTTCTTGTAAAAAGTATAAACTACACAAGGAGTAAAAAAATGAAGGACAAAATTTTTAGTGTTCTGCAGCGAGTGGGAAGAAGCTTTATGCTCCCGATCGCAATTCTTCCGGTAGCCGGACTTTTACTGGGAATCGGAAGCTCATTTACCAATGCAACCACGATTGAAACGTATGGGCTGACAAGCTTGCTCGGCAACGGCACAATTCTTCATGCGCTGTTGGTGATCATGAACAAAGTAGGAAGTGCGGTGTTTGATAACCTGCCTCTGATTTTTGCGGTAGGTGTTGCAATTGGTATGGCAAAGAAGGAAAAAGAGGTTTCTGCCCTGTCAGCCGTTATTGCATATTTCGTTATGAATACAGCGATTAACGCAATGCTGACTATTACGGGTCAGATTCTGGAAAACGGAGAAATTGCAGAATCCGTTCTGGAAGGAACCATCACTTCTGTCTGCGGTATTCAGTCGCTGCAGATGGGTGTGTTTGGCGGTATTATTGTCGGTCTTGGAGTCGCAGCACTTCATAATCGATTTTACCGGATCCAGCTTCCGAATGCACTTTCTTTCTTTGGAGGTACTCGTTTTGTACCGATTATTTCTACGATCGTCTATATGTTTGTGGGAATTTTAATGTATTTTGTATGGCCGGTTGTACAGAACGGCATTTATGCGCTGGGTGGCCTGGTAACCGGCTCCGGTTATGTCGGAACGCTGATTTTCGGTCTGATTAAACGGGCACTGATTCCATTTGGTCTGCATCACGTATTTTATATGCCGTTCTGGCAGACGGCAGTCGGAGGTACCATGGAAGTGGCAGGACAGATGGTGCAGGGCGGACAGAATATTTTCTTCGCACAGCTTGCGGATTCTGCGAATATCGCACATTTCAGTGCAGATGCAACGAGATATTTCTCCGGAGAATTTATTTTTATGATTTTCGGACTTCCGGGAGCGGCACTTGCCATGTACCATTGTGCGAAACCGGAGAAGAAAAAAGCAGCAGGCGGTCTGCTTCTTTCCGCAGCACTTGCGTGTATGGCAACCGGTATCACAGAACCGCTGGAATTCTCGTTCCTGTTTGTTGCACCGGCGTTGTTTGTCGTGCAGGTTATTCTTGCGGGAACAGCTTATATGATCGCACACATCCTGAATATCGCAGTAGGTCTTACCTTTTCCGGCGGACTTCTGGACTTCTTCCTGTTCGGTATTCTGCAGGGAAATGAAAAGACAAGCTGGATGAGGGTGATTCCGGTCGGCATTCTTTATTTCTTCCTGTATTATTTTATCTTCAAATTCATGATTAAAAAGTTTGATTTTAAGACACCGGGTCGTGAGGATGATGATGTGGAAACCAAGCTTTATACGAAAGCAGATGTAAAAGCAAGAAAAGAGGCGCAGAACGATGGGGTGGCATCGGAAGATGCCATGAGTGAAGCAATCACAAAAGGTCTTGGCGGAAAGAAAAATATTTCGGATGTGGACTGCTGTGCAACAAGACTGCGCTGTACTGTTCATGATGCAGCGAAAGTCAGCGATGGTATTTTAAAGGCGACAGGGGCATCTGGCGTTGTGCATAAAGGAAATGGTGTACAGGTTATTTACGGACCGAATGTAACTGTGATAAAATCAAATTTAGAGGATTATCTGGAAAAAGCTCCGAATACGTATGCGGAAGCAGAAAATGCAGAAGCAGAAAATGCACCAGCCCAAAAAGAGGCGGAGCCAGCGCAGGAAACAAAAGAACAGAAGGTTGTGGATACCATTACTGTCTGCAGTCCAATGAGCGGACTGGCAGCTGATCTTTCTACTGCGCCGGACGAAGCGTTTGCGGAAAAGATGATGGGAGACGGCGCTGTTGTAACACCGGAAGATCCTTATGTGCGTGCTCCGGAGGACGGAGAGGTCGCGTTTGTTTTTGACACAAAACATGCGATTGGATTTGTAACCGATTCCGGGGTCAGCCTTCTGATTCATGTCGGAATTGATACAGTAAAACTGAACGGAGAGGGATTTGAGGCACTGGTAGAAAGCGGTCAGACCGTGAAAAAAGGTGATCCGATGCTGAAGCTGGATCTGGAATATCTGAAAACACATGCGCCGTCGGTTACGTCACCGGTTCTTTGCACAGAGCTGGAGGAGAACCAGAGAATCCGTCTTTTGACAGACGGACCGGTAAAAGCAGGAGATCCTTTATTTGCGATTGAGATTCTCGCGTAAGCTGTGCCTTAAAAACGGGTGAGAAGAATGTACAGGATAGCAAAAACACTGAACCACAATTCATTTATTGGTGTGGAAGAAGAAAATAACCGGGAATATCTGGTCATGGGGAAAGGAATTGCATTTGGGAAAAAAACGGGACAGCGTGTACAGCCGGGAGACGATGCCCGCATTTATTCCCTGACAGAGATGACGGAGCGAGGAAATGCCAGAACCATTGTACAGGGCGTTTCTCCGCTCAGCCTGGAGCTGGCGAGTGCCGTGCTTGACGAGGCAGAAAAGGAATTTGGAAAAATTGACCGTTCCATCGTCTTTCCAATGGCAGATCATCTGGATTTTGCTGTCCGGCGGATTCAGAACGGTGAGCAGATCAGCAATCCGCTCACCGACGATATCCGTGTGATGTTTTACAAAGAGTATAAAGTTGCTTCCTGTATCAGGGAGCTTTTAAAAGAACGGCTTCAGATCGAAATTGATGAACATGAAATCGGCTATCTTGCACTTCATGTTCATTCGGCAATTGTGGAGGAAAATGTTTCACAGGCCATGGAAGTAGCAAGAGCAGTCCGGGAGAGCATTTCTTTGGTGGAGCATATCACCGGGCATACCATCGATGTGATGTCGTTGTCGTATAACCGTATGATGAACCATATCCGCTATATGGTTGCAAGAGCGGTCAGTGGGGAAAAACTGAAAGTAAATATGAATGACTACATGTCCGTAAAGTTTCCGAAAGCCTTTCAGGCGGCGAAACGAATCTGTGAGGAGATGGAAAAGAGGCTGAAACTTCCGATGGAGGAGATCGAAATTGGATATCTCGCTATGCACATAGAACGGATTATGGACAGAGAAGAAGGAGAATAAAAGCATGAAATCATTTGAATATACCATTAAAGATGAACTGGGAATCCACGCAAGACCGGCAGGAATGCTGGTAAAGGAGGCAAAAAATTTTGCATCGGAATGCACCATCACAAAAGATGGAAAAACGAAAAAACTGACTCAGCTGATGATGCTGATGTCACTTGGTGTAAAGCAGGGAGATACCGTAACCGTTGCAGCAAACGGAGAGGACGAAGATGCAGCGATTGAGACGCTGAAAGCGTTTTTCGAAGCAAATCTGTAAAAAGTACGCTCGGAGGATAAAAAATGCAGTATTTTCAGGGGAAATCCGTATATAAAGGAATTGTTATGGGACCGGTTGCGGTTCTGAAGAAAAATGATTACCAGGTTAAAAGAGCCCGGATTGAAGATCCGGAAGCAGAAGTAAAACGTGTGAAAGAAGCCGTGGAGATTTCGAAAAAACAGCTTGGCAGACTGTATGACAAGGCAGTCCGGGAAGTTGGAGAGGCAAGTGCGGCGATCTTTGAAGTCCATCAGATGATGCTGGAGGATGAGGACTATCTGGAATCAATGGAGAACATGATCCGGACAGAACTGGTAAATGCAGAATATGCAGCGGCAGCAACCGGCGATAATTTTGCAGAGATGTTTGCAGCTATGGATGATGAATATATGAAAGCTCGTTCCGCAGATGTAAAAGATATTTCCGAACGTCTGGTCCGCAATTTAAGCGGCGAGGGAGATAACGACCTGAGTTCTATGGAACCATCTGTTATAGTGGCAGACGATTTAAGTCCGAGTGAAACTGTACAGATGGACAAAGAAAAAATACTTGCGTTTGTGACTGTGCATGGATCTACCAATTCTCATACTGCGATTCTTGCGCGAATGATGAATATTCCGGCATTAATCGGCGTCCCGATGGATTTAAACGGTCTGAAAACAGGCATGACGGCCGTTGTAGACGGTTTTTCAGGTCAGGTTATCTTTGAGCCGGAGGAGGATGTGCGGAAGGAAACCGAAAAAAGAATGCAGGAAGAAGCAGAAAAACAGAAGCTTCTTGAGGAGTTGAAAGGAAAAGAAAATATTACGCCGGATGGCCGTAAGATCAACATCTATGCAAATATCGGCAGTGTTGGTGACCTTGGCTATGTGATGGAAAACGATGCCGGTGGAATCGGACTTTTCCGAAGCGAATTCCTCTATCTTGGAAGAAATGATTTCCCAACGGAGGAAGAACAGTTTCAGGCATATAAACAGGCCGTGCAGACCATGGCAGGCAAAAAAGTGATTATCCGTACGCTGGATATCGGGGCAGATAAGCAGGTAGAATACTTTAATCTTGGAAAAGAAGAAAATCCGGCGCTTGGGTACCGTGCAATCCGGATTTGTCTGAAACAGCCGGAAATTTTTAAAGCGCAGCTTCGCGCATTGTTCCGCGCAGCCGTTTACGGAAACCTTTCTGTCATGTATCCGATGATCACATCAACAGAAGAGGTAGAAAAAATCTACGCAATTGTTGCAGAGGTAGAGGAAGAGCTGAAAGCACAGGAAGTGCAGTATAAAATTCCGGAGCAGGGCATTATGATCGAGACACCGGCAGCCGTGATGATCAGCGACCGTCTGGCGGAAATGGTGGATTTCTTCAGCATCGGAACGAATGACCTGACGCAGTATACCCTGGCGATTGATCGTCAGAATGAACAGCTGGATGATTTCTACAATCCACACCATGAAGCCGTTCTTCGGATGATTCGCATGGTGGTGGAAAATGCACACAAATGCGGAAAATGGGCAGGAATCTGCGGGGAGCTCGGTGCAGATCTGACATTGACGGAGCAGTTTGTACGAATGGGAGTGGATGAGCTTTCTGTTGCTCCGTCCATGATTCTGAAGCTGCGGAAGATTGTCCGCGAGATGAAAGCAGAAGAGTAGAAGAAAAGATGCAGCAGATAAGAAAAGAAACCATAGAGCGGATTTTCGGTACAGCTAAAGAACAGCATGGATTTTGATATACGCAGTATGTAGGAACAGCATGGATGGAAGTCAACTACCCATGACCTTTAGGTCGTGGGTAGTTGACTGGAAACACCATTATTTCCTTGATTACCTTACCTATACGAGTGAGTATATGAAAAATTACACATTTTAAAAAATTTAATTTTCAGCAAGTTAAATAAAATTTTCGGAACTTTATTGTGAAACGCTATATATTGTAAAAAAATAACAGGCATGTTACAATAGTTTCAAGAAAATAACAAAAATTTAAAATAATAGAGGTGTTTCCCATGAACTAATTTAGAAATGATAAGTTGAAGCAAAGATTTAGGATAGATAATAAGGAGGCACTATTATGAAAATAAGACATGCCACAGCTTTATTACCATTGATTCTTTTGGTTGGTTGCGCATTAAATGGAGAAAATCAAATCAGAAAACTAGATTTGAAAGGACTTTGTACAAAAGAACAGATTTTTCAGTATGAAGATTTTAGTTGGGGAATGGATACAGAAGAAACTTTTAATCAAAGTTCTTTAAAATTTGATGAGAAAGATTTGGGACAGACCCAAGATAGCGCAAAAACATATACAAGTGAAGAGGAACTTTCTCTTGACAATGCAAAAGCGAACATGAATCTGGAATTTTCCAATGATCAATTAAATCAAGTGTCATTTACTTTCTATCTTGAGAAAGATGCGAAAGAATGGATTCAAAAAGAAGTCGATGAACTGAATTCTTTATATGGAGACGTAGAGACAACTGGATTAGATAACCAGACTTACCAGTGGAGTGGGGAACAGAATACCGTTCTACAAATGGTGGTTTTTTCAAAAAATGATGAAAAGGCTACTGTTATTTTGAGTGTAGCATCATTTGAATATTCCATTGGATCATAGTGTAAGTTTCCCTCCCTAGGAGCCTGTGAAAAAAAGCATAAATTTAATTTCTTAAAAGAGTTGTATACGAATGTAGAATGATGTATAGTATTTGCGAGAGGCACCTTCTTTCGTAAATGTTGCAATGTTTGTTTAGGCACTTTCATTATACAACACGAACGATTTAAGGTGTCTTTCTTTTTATGCAAAATCACGAACTTGCTCACTTATAGTACAAAAGATAAACCGATCATCTTCGCATTCCACGGATATCCGACTCTGATCCACGAGCTGACCTATGAGCGTCACAACCACAACATGTCCGTTCACGGCTATCAGGAGGAGGGTACCATTACAACTCCATTCGATATGCGTGTACAGAACAAGATTGACCGTTTCAAGGGTGCTCACCTGATCCAGAAGATGAACGACAAACTCATCGAGCACAAACAGTACATCGCTGAGTACGGTCAAGACCTCGAAGAGATCCGCAACTGGGAGTGGCATAAATAAGATCTGCTGATCTTTCCATGACCTTGAAATCTTTCATAACAAAAATAAGGAGGCGTTTCTGCAATCCGAAAGGAGAGCGGGGACGCCTTCTTTTTTGCACTTTTTGTCAGAAATGCTCAAATTTATAATGTTTTATTTTAATAAAAAATAAAATTTATACAAATAATTGTAATGAAATAAGGAAAATTTTAAGAAA
>OLJA01000266.1_pt1 | contig 37848 bp, 42 predicted proteins | sample 1601401 | NCBI WGS metagenome assembly OLJA01 (sample SAMN01915217, study PRJEB22387) | human gut metagenome | isolation source: stool | host: Homo sapiens | place: USA | reverse complement strand
GATTCAGAACGTGACGATTGCCGTAGCGAGAAATCCGATGACGTAAGAATTGGTACACAAGGATATGCCAATGTCGGTTTCAGAGTCGTAAGAACTGATTCTATTTAATTCTCCAAATAATATACGAATATGAAAAATTTGTTTTTAGCAATGGCTGTTGCCATTGTGACGGCCACCGCTGTGTCCGCACAAGACAGCGACAAAGAAGATAAAATCGTGGTTTCAACCCATCAGGCGGATAAAGCGGATGGATACGAGGGAGATTCCGCCAACCGATGCGGTATTAAATTCAATTTCCGGCTTACAGGCGTGACAAAGGTAGAACTGGAAAGTGCGGATGGACTTCCATTGGCGGGTGCGGCAACCATTTGTAAGGATGTTCAGGGAAAAACTGCAATCGGTGATATGGCACATACAAGTACTATCATTACATATAGTGCGGGCAATAAGTCCGGATTTATACCCGGAAAAGACTACTACATTTCCACCTTGCCTTGCGACCTTTACGGAGGATACAGGCTCTCCATTTACCGGGACGGACTTGTGGCACATTATTTCGGCGTACATCAGAAAGTGGAGTTGGGAGAATTTATCAGTCCCGATGATTTGGTGGAAAGTGAACTGGAGTTCGACAAGCCCGGTGCCCCGCTCGTGGAAGAGGGACGTCCCAAAATGGATTCCAAAACGCATAACCTGTTCGTCCAATACCGGAAAAATCCGACGGAAGCCAACAGGCAAGCACTTCTGGATCAGATGTATGTGCGGTATGACAAAGTTGTGGCAAGAAAGAAGAATAAACTTCGTGAACTGGAACGTGAAGCCCGGACTTACAGCATAGTGGAACACATGCAAGGTATTGTGGACGAGATGGTGCAGAATAGAGATACCCGCATACAACAGCAATTCCTGCGCTTTATAGACCCTCGCAGGGACGAGAACCCGAAGGATGCATGGATGGTTCTGCGTGGTGCATCGGCTCCCAATGCCTATATCGGCTACGCACCGGTAACCAATGCCAAATATGCCGCATTTAATCCCCGGTTTGTTTATGATGCAGGTAAAGAGAACTATCCGGTGGTAAATATCACCATTGCCGAAGCCAAGGCTTACCTCGATGCCAAGGGCATTGCCTACGTCGAAAAGACCGGCAACACCAACGACGAGATCATGACCGCCGCGTCCAGCATGGTCGGCCAGGTCGATGCCGTCTTTACCCCGACCGATAACGTGGTTATGGCTGCGGCTGCCGCAGTCTCCGACACGCTGACCAAGGGTGGCATCCCGTTCTACACCGGCGCGGACAGCTTCGTCACGGCAGGCGCCTTTGCAACCTGCGGCGTCAACTACACTGAGCTGGGCACCTACACCGCCGATATGGCGCTGGACGTGCTGGAAACCGGCACCGTGCCCGCCTACCACGTTATGGACGGCGGCATCATCACCGTCAACACCGAGACCGCCGCTGCGCTGGGCATTGACTACAGCGCGTTCAACGAGCTGGCCGGTCAGGTTGTGGAGGTCACCACCGCAGAATAAACCTACCTTATTAAAAGCATAGAGCAGGGCGGCCACTCCGCCCTGCTTTTGCAGATTCCAACAAGAGAGGAAGTCCCCCTTATGTTTACCGTTGCCACTGTGCTGAACGCACTGGAGCTGGGATTCATCTATGCGCTGGTTGCTATGGCGCTGTTCCTCAGCTTCCGGGTGCTGAACATCGCCGATATGACCACCGACGGCAGCTTTACACTGGGCTGCGCCGTGTCGGCCACCGCCGCCGTGGCGGGCCACCCCTTCCTGGGTCTGCCGCTTGCCATGCTGGCGGGCGCGGCCGCAGGTTTTGTCACCGCGTTTTTGCAGACGAAGCTGGCTGTGCCGTCCATTCTGGCGGGCATCATCACCAACACGGGGCTGTACACCGTCAATCTGGCGGTTATGGGGTTCTCCTCCAACGTGCCCATGCTGAAAACGGTCACGGTATTTACCGCGGCGCAGGGGCTTTTGGGGGACGCCGCCCCCTACAAGCTGATTGTGGCGGCGCTCATCACGGTGCTGGTCTGCGTGCTGTTGATTGCATTTCTGGGCACGCGGCTGGGGCTTTCCATCCGCGCCACCGGCGATAACCCCGATATGGTCCGCGCCTCGTCCATCAACACGGCCTTCACCATCACGGTGGGGCTCTGCATCGCCAACGCCATGACGGCGCTGTCCGGCGCGGTACTGGCGCAGTACCAGCGCTCGGCGGATATCAACCTCGGCACCGGCATGGTGGTCATTGGTCTGGCGTCCCTCATCATCGGCGAGACCCTCTTTGGCCGCGGCGGTATGTGGGTCAAGGCCGTGGCCGCGGTGGCGGGCAGCATTATCTATCGCTTCATCATCGCGCTGGCCCTGCGTGCCAACGTCCCCTCGGAGTGCCTGAAGCTCATCTCTGCGGTAATCGTGGCGCTGGCCATTGCCGCGCCGGCTCTCAAGGCGCGGATGGACTTCAAGCGCCGCCGTGCCAACGCCGGAAAGGAGGCGGCCCGCCATGCTTGATTTGCAGAATATCAGCAAGACCTTCAACCCCGGCACGGTCAATGAAAAAACCGCGCTGGAAGGTGTGGATCTCCACTTGAATGACGGTGACTTTGCCACGATTGTCGGATCCAACGGCGCGGGCAAGTCTACACTGTTCAACGCCATTGCGGGCGAGTTCATCGCCGATACCGGCACCATCACGCTGGATGGGCAGGACATTACCTTCCTGCCGGACTACAAACGCTCCAAGGCGATTGGCCGTATGTTCCAGGATCCGCTGCGCGGCACGGCCCCGCATATGACGATTGAAGAAAACCTTGCGCTCGCCTTCCTGCGGGCCTCGGGGCATACGTCCAGCTTCTCGCGCATCTCCAAAAAGGACCGTGAGCTCTTTGCGGAAAAGCTGTCCGCGCTGGGGCTGGGGCTGGAGGATAGAATGAAGCAGCCGGTGGGGCTGCTCTCCGGCGGGCAGCGGCAGGCGCTGACCCTGCTGATGGCCACCCTTGTCACGCCGAAGCTGCTGCTGCTGGACGAGCACACCGCCGCCCTTGACCCTGCCACGGCAGACAAGGTGCTGGAGCTGACGAAGAAAATTGTGGCCGAAAACCACCTGACCTGCCTGATGATTACCCACAATATGCACGATGCCCTGACTTTGGGCAACCGCACGCTGATGATGGACCACGGCCATATTGTGCTGGACATCGGCGGCGAGGAGCGCGCCCACACCACCGTGGACGGCCTGCTGAACCGCTTTGCCGAAAATGTGGGCCACGCCCTGGACAACGACAGAATCCTATTGAGCAAGGAACAGTAAACATAAAAAATACCGCCTGTGCGATAAAAACGCACAGGCGGTTCTGTTTTGCTCGTTATAGCGGTGCGGTGTCAAACCGATAAATCGTGGTGGAGCTGTAGGGCTTGTCCGGCAGAAGGGTGGTGTCGGGGAAATTCGGGTGGTTCGGGGCATCGGGAAAATCCTCGGTCTCAAAGCAGACCGCATCCCGCACGGCGTACTGCGCGCCGTCCTTGCCGGCAGTGACAGGCTTTAGGAAGTTGGCCGTGTACAGGTGCATACCGGGCAGGGTGGTCAGAACCTCCATCCGGATGCCGGTCTCGGGGCCGACCGCCCACGCCGCGTGGCGCAGGCCGCTGTCCCGGATGACAAAGCACTGGTCATAGCCGCCGCAGTTGGTCAGCGGCTTGAAATCCGCACCAATGTCCAGCCCCAGCGTCTTTTCCTCAGTAAAGTCCATCGGCGTGCCCTTTACAGGCAGCTTGCGGCCGGTGGGGATGCTGTGTGCGTCCGCCTCCAGATAATAGTCCGCGTCCATCGTCAGGCGGTGGCCCATGGCACTGCCGCTGGCGTGGCCGTTCAGATTAAAATAGCTGTGGTTCGTCATATTGCAGACGGTGGGCGCGTCTGTGGTCGCGCTGTAGCGGATAACCAGCCCGCTTTTGGCAAGGCTGTACTGGATGGTCAGCTTCACATTGCCGGGGAAGCCGTCGGTACCGGTCGGGCTGAGCGCGGTCATTGTCACGCTGTCATTCTCGCCGGGGGTCGGTGCCACCGTAAAGAAGCTATGGCTGAATCCGTGCAGGCCGCTATGCAGGCAGTTGCCGTTCTCGTTGGGGGTCACATGGACAATTTCCTCATACAGCGGGAACTGCGCGCCTGCAATGCGGTTGGCAAAGCGGCCCACGGCAGCGCCCATGCTGTCGGTGTTCAGCTCATAGTCGGCGGCGGTGTCATAGCCCAGCACCACATCGGTGGGGTTGCCCTTGCGGTCCGGCACAAGAATACGGTGGATGATGGCGGCATAGCTGAGCAGCTGTACCTCCATAAAATCATTTTTCAGCACGGCCAGCTTGACGGCCTCGCCGGTGGTAGCCTTGCCGAAATCCCGGATGGTAACGGACATAATAGAGCCTCCTTAAGATTTATCGTCCGCGCTGCTGCCCGTGGCGGCCAAATCCTCGCGCACGCTCTCGGCCACGCTGCCGGTGCCGTAGTTCAGCATCCGGTTCACGCGGCTTACGGTGGCGCTGGAAGCGCCGGTTTCCCGGCGAATCTCGCTGTAGACCTTGCCCTGCAGCAGGCAGCCGGCCACGGCATAGCGCTGCTCCATTGTGCGCAGCTCGGTCACGGCGCACAAATCATCAAAAAAGCGGATGCACTCCTCCAGATTGTTCAGGCGGAGAATCGCCTCATACAAGGCGGTATTGCGTTCATTCTGCTGCATAACGTAGAGGCGCACAGCGGTGCGCCAACCTCTTTCTTTGTAAAATCTGCATCTGTATGCAATCTTTGATTACTTTCATTCTAGCAAATTTGACCAATCAAGTCAATACATTAAAGCACGAAAGTAGAACCGAAAAACCATTGGGCAACACCGCACAATTCGCGCCTTACGGCTTAAGCACAATCTGCGTTGCCAAAATGATCGATAATATATACCAGTATTATCTGCGCTTTTTGCTTAGCAGCTTGTACTTCTCGCTCGCTGCATCGGCACTTAGAATTATGCGGTATTACCTAAATATAGTGCCTGCCGCGGGATTTCGGGGCACTTTGCCCTATTTCGTGTTATATACCAACAAATCTTGTCGGATTTTTTGGAAAAATTCCTTGCAAATGGTGTTTTCACACGGTATACTGAAATAATCCGTTATTATAAGTAAGTAGAGGATGTGACACAATGCTGGCAGCACGACTGGGCGCGTGGCTGCGCCATACGGGGGAGCGCTGGGGGAAAGCCTCCTTCACCGAAAAGCTGGCTGTACTGCTGGCCGCTGCCGCCGTCATTTACACCGTGGTGACCGGCGCTGCCGAGCTGCGCTATCAGGCCCGCGCCCGGGAGGCGCTGGCACAGGTCAAAGCCGCACGGCTGGCGGCGCGTGCCGTATCCGCCCAATATTACGCGGGCGGGCGCACCTACGCCGACCAGACCAGCCCAGACGGCTTTGCCGAGGGCGTGGCCGAGGAGATTGAGACGCTGGGCTCGCTGCCCGGCACGGTGACGCTTTTGCAGATCAACGCCGACGGCTACACCGTGGAAAAGCTGCTCTACTGCGAAAACGGTATGTACGCCATCTATGATGCCGCGGAGGGCTACCGTGTTTTCCGTGCGGAGGACCGCCTGCAATACGGCGCGGAGGCCGGGTATGCTGCTTCTTGAGTGTCTGCTGGGGCTGATACGCTTTCTGCTGGGCGCCGCGCTGTTCAGCTTTATGAACGTAGTGGCGTGGCGTCTGCCGCGGGATATGGACCCGCTGAAGGGCCGCAGCATCTGCCCCCAATGCGGCCACACGCTGGAGGCTCCGGACTTGGTGCCGGTGTTCAGCTGGCTTTTTCTGCGCGGGCGTTGCCGCCACTGCGGTGCGCCGATTCCGGTGCGGTACTTCCTGGTGGAGGTTCTGGGCGGTGCGCTGGCGCTGGGCTGTACTTGGCGGTACGGCGCAGCCTACAGCCTGCCGGATGGACTTTTTGGCATGAGCTGGGCCGCCCTGCTGGCGCTGGCCGTCTGCGGGATTCTTTTAAGCGTTGCGCTGATTGACGCCGAGACCCAGACCATCCCCGACCGCCTCAATGCGGCGCTGGCCGTCTGCGGTGTGCTGAGCGTGCTGCTTGACCCCGCCGCGTGGGGTGCGCACCTGATTGGGGCGCTCTGCGTCAGCGTACCGATGCTGCTTTTGTGTCTGCTGATTCCCGGCGCGTTCGGCGGCGGGGACATCAAGCTGATGGCCGCCGCCGGGCTGTTTCTGGGCTGGCAGCACACGCTGCTGGCAATGTTCTTCGGCATCTTAGGCGGCGGGTTCTACGGCATCTATCTGCTGGCCGCCAAAAAGGCTGATAAAAAGGACCACTTCGCCTTCGGGCCGTTCCTCTGCGCCGGCATTGTGATTGCCATGCTGGCCGGGCAGCCGATTCTGGACTGGTATTTCCGGTTTTTGTAAGGCAACACCGCACAATTCCCGCCTTACGGCTTAAGCACCGCTGCTGCGGCATTGCCGTAATTCTTGATTTTTCGGAGGTTTCTCCCCTATGCCACGTTTCCGCTATACTGCGACCAATGCAAAAGGCAAGACCGTCCGCGGGCTGGCCGATGCCCCCACCGAGGAGGCCCTGTACGCCAAACTGCGCGAGGACGGCCTGTATATGACCGCCGCGCAGGAGGCCCAGAAGAGCTACACCGCCTTCCGCCCGCTGAAAACCGCCCTGCTGGCGGATTTCTGCCGCAACCTCGGCACGCTGCTGGCCGCCGGTGTGCCGCTGGTGCGCGCCTTCCGCATTATGGCAGACGAGCGCACCATTGACGCCCGCCAGAAAGCCCTGTATGAGGCCGTCCTGGGCGAGCTGCGCAAGGGCGTGCCGCTGTCTGACGCGATGGAGTCCTGCGCGCCCGCTTTCCCGAACCTGCTGCTGGCGATGATTCGCAGCGCCGAGGGCACCGGCAGCATCGACCACGCCTGCGCCCGCATGGCCACCTACTATGAGCGTGAGCACAAGATGAACCAGCAGGTCGGCAACAGCCTGATGTACCCCATCATCCTGAGCGTGCTGATCGTGGCGGTCATTGCGATTCTTATGACCTTTGTCCTGCCCCAGTTCAAGCCGATGTTCGACCAGATGGAGACTCTGCCCTTCCTGACCCAGCTGCTGTTTGACGTCAGCGACTTTGTCGGTGCCAACTGGCCGGTGCTGCTGGTGGTTATTGTGCTGGTGGTGCTGGGCTTCCGCGTGCTGCTGGCGCAGCCCAAAATCCGCCGCCAGTGGGACCGCTTTATCCTGCACGCGCCGGTTGTGGGCGTGCTGAACCGCAAAATCTGCACCGCCCGCTTTGCCAGCACCCTGTCCAACCTGTACGGCAGCGGCGTGCCCATCATTACAACGCTGGGCGCGGCGCGGGACGCCATCGGCAACCGGTGGATCGAAAGCCAGTTTGCCGACGCGCTGGACAGCATCCGTGCGGGCCACAGCCTCTCGGAGTCGATTGCCGCCATTGACGGCTTTGAGACCAAGCTCTCCTCCTCCATCGCAGTTGGTGAGGAGACCGGCAAGCTGGACACCCTGCTGGCCACCATCAGCGAAACGCTGGACTACGAGGCCGAAATGGCCACCAAGCGTCTGGTCATGCTGCTGGAGCCTGTTATGATTGTCATTATGGGTATTGTGGTCGGCGGCGTTGTGGCCGCGGTCATTGTGCCCATCTACCAGTCCTACGGCACCATCGGTTCGTCGTCCGGGGCTATATAAATTTTCTTTTGGAGGTCACCAAATGGCATCCCTTACCTCTTTATACTTGTGCAGCCGCACCGTGTATGCCGCGGTGGGCAGCCCCACCGCCAGGGGCGCACGCATCACCGCCGCCGCCAGCACCCAACTGCCGGAGGGCTGCCTGATTAACGGCGTTATCACCAACGAGGCAGACCTTGCCGAGGCGCTGAAGGCCTTTTTTGCCGACAACAAGCTGCCCACCGGCCGCGTGGCGCTGATTGCGGGCGGCTCCCAGTTCATGCACCGCATTATGGAGCTGCCCGCCATGAGCGAGAAAAAGCGGCTGGCCGTGCTCTCTCATGAGCTGTCCTCCGGCGGTGCCGAGACAACCGCCCCGCTGGACGATTATATGCTGCTCTCCCGCGATGCCAAGACCCGCACCGACACTGTGCTGGCCACCCGCGTGGAGCAGAGCGTCATTGCCGGGTACGATGCCTTGGCCAAGGATGCAGGCTTCAAGCTGACCTGTATTGATTTGGGGCTGGCCGCGCCCATCAAGGCCGTGCGCACGATTCCCGCCCTGCAGAACGGCACCTTTGTGGTGCTGCAATTTGACGATGATACGATTTCTGCCTGCCTGTTCGTGCAGGGGCAGTACACCTACTCCACCCGCAGCCGCCTGTTCAACCCCCGCGGCACGGCGGAGTCCGGCACCGAGATTGCCCAGAAGCTCTCCGGCCTGATTCAGTTCCACATTGCCAGCAAGAGCGAGCACCAGATTGACACTGTCTACTTTGCCGGTGCGGACGCCAAGGATTTCACCGTCTGCCGCCCGGGCTGTGAGGCCCTTGCCCTGAAGGTGGAGCAGTTCCCGGATTCGCCCACCGTCAGCCTGCCCAAGGGCACGGCGCTGGCCGATGTGCTGTACGCCGCCGGCAACCTGATTGCACGCTGAACCGTACCTATTTAACTACTGAGCCGTGGGGATTTTCATTATGGCAATGAAACAAAACAACTTCTATCTGCGCTGGCAGAAGGCCGCCGGGGCCGCCAAGAGCGAGACCCGCAGCCGCGAGATGCAGGCGCTTATACCGGGCCTTGCCGTTGTGGCCGTGGCCATGCTGGGCTGGGGCGGCCTGACGCTGCACACCTCGATGCTGACAAGCCAGCGGCAGGATATTCTGAATTGGTGCACCGACCAGGCCGAGGCGTTTCAGGCTTCGACCCGGGACGCCGAGGAGGCCGCGCTGTTCCGTTCCCTGAGCGATTACGCGGGCGGTATGACCGACCTGCTGGGCAGCTACCCCGATGTGACCAGCAGCCTGCTGCACCGCATTGAGGCCGCAGGCGGCGCGTCCATCACAATTCAGTTCACCGACTACAACGCCGCCACCGGTGAACTGCTCTTCAACGCAAATTCCAGTCAGGTCATTGATATTCCGACCTACATCCGTTCCCTGCAGAGCTGCGGGGTGTTTTCGACCGTCAGCTACACCGGCTACAACGCCGGGGATGACGGCTATTCCATCGATCTGCGCTGCGTTCTGGCAGCGCCGCAGTAAGGAGGGCGCGCCATGGAACTTGCACCTATGACCAAGCGCGACAAAATTCTGCTGTACTTTGTACTGATGGTCGCTTTTGTTGTGCTGTATATCCGCTTTCTGCTGATACCGGGCATTGAGAACCACCAGCAGGCCGCCGCCGACCTGGTCGAGGCCGAGACCGCACAGACCACAATGCAGGACACCATCCTGATGGCCAGCGCCAACGCCGCCCAGAAAAACACCAACTGGGGCGAGCTGCAGACCGCCAACGCCGTCTACTACAGCCTGTTGAGCAGCGACGAGCTGGACACGCTGGTGACCAGCCTGGAGCTGAACCACAATCTGCAGCCCGAGTCCTTAAGCATCGGCCAGCCTGTGACCCAGAATCTGGGCTGGTATGTGGCCAGCGCAGACGCGGGCCGCACCGCCGGGCCGAGTGCTGCCGCCGATACCGCAGTGACCGCCGGGGATGCCGCCGCCACTGCCGAGGGCAACGCCGTGCTGCAGCAGTTTCTGGCAGCTGACCTTGTGCCCCAGTATGACGCGCCGGGCTATTTCCGCACCGCTGCCATCTCCTTCAGCTGCAGCGGCGCAGAGGAGGATTTTCTGGCCCTGCTGGACGATTTAGCCGCCAACTATCCTTCCGTGCAGCTCAACACCTTCTCGATGGATACACGCAGCTACGCTAATATGGACGGCACCTCCTCGACGGGGACCGTCTTTACCGTTGCGCTGTCTGTGATTCTCTGTGACAAAGGAGGGGTTCAGCCGTGAAGAACATCCGTCTGGGCGACGTCCTGATTGAGTTCGGCTACATCACGCCCGAACAGCTCAACGCCGCCCTTGCCTATCAGAAGGAGCACCGCGACCTGCGTGTCGGTCAGGCCCTGCAGGAGCTCGGCTGCGTCAACGAGCGTCAGGTGCTGGAGGCATTGGCCCAGCGTCTGCAGCTCAAGATGGTGGACATCGAGCACACAACGGTGGACGTGACCGCGGTGGAAAAGGTCCCGCAGGAGCTGGCCCAGAAATACGATATGCTGCCCATTGCGCAGAATGGCCGCACCCTGACCATTGCCGCCAATGACCCGCTGAACTACTACGCAATCGAGGATATCCGCCAGCTGACCGCGATGGAACCCGAGATTGTGCTGGCCGAGCTGGAACCGCTGCGCCGCGCCATCCGCTACCATTATGCCGAGGTCAGCGCCCGCAAGGCCGCCCGCACTGCCAACAGCAGTGATATGGCCGCGGCCCAGACCGAGGATTTAGCGATTGATATGACCGCCGAGGGCGGCGACCTGGACGCGCCCATCATCCGGCTGCTGAACAGTCTGGTGCAGCGCGCCGTCACCACCACGGCGTCGGACATCCACATCGAGCCGTTTGAGGGCGAGACCAAGGTCCGTATGCGCATTGACGGCGTCATCGTCGATTATGTGACGCTGCAGCGTGCTTTGCATCAGCCGTTGATTGCCCGCATCAAGATTATGTCCAATCTGGACATTGCCGAGCACCGCATCCCGCAGGACGGCCACTTCCGCGCCCGTCTCGAAACCGGCCCCGATGTCAACGTCCGTGTCTCGATTCTGCCGACCGTCTTTGGCGAGAAGGCCGTTCTGCGTATCCTGTCCAGCAACACCTACATCAAGAACGCCGACCACTTCGGCATGAATGATGAGACCTACAAGCGGTTTTTGCCGCTGCTGAACCGCCCCAACGGCATCGTCTACCTGACCGGCCCGACCGGCTCCGGCAAGACGACAACGCTGTATATGATTCTGCAGGCCATCGCCGAGCGTCAGGTCAATGTCTCGACGATCGAGGACCCTGTCGAACGCAACCTGCCCCGCATCAACCAGACGCAGGTCAACAACATTGCAGGCCTGACCTTTGAAAGCGGCCTGCGCGCCCTGCTGCGCCAGGACCCCGATGTCATCATGGTCGGCGAGACCCGCGACGCCGAGACGGCGTCCATCTCGGTGCGTGCGGCCATCACGGGCCACATGGTGTTCTCGACCCTGCATACCAATGACGCGCTCTCCTCCATCGTCCGTCTGGAAGATATGGGCGTGGAGCGCTACATGGTGGCCAACTCGGTGGCGGGTCTGGTGGCACAGCGCCTGATGCGCCGCGTCTGCCCGCACTGCGCCGTGCAGATGCCGGTAACTGACGAGGAGCGCAGCTACCTTGGCCCGGACATTCCCTTTGTGCGCCGCGGCAAGGGCTGCACCCAGTGCAACGGCACCGGCTACCGCGGCCGTGTTGCCATCCATGAGCTGGTCATCATCAACCGCGAGCTGCGCGAGATGATTTCCGCCGGGGCCACACAGGAGCAGCTGACCGAGGCAGCCCGCCGCAATCAGGGCATGACAAGCCTGCGCGAGGCCGCTCTGCAGCTGGTGCGCGACGGCGAAACCACCCCCGAGGAGCTGCTGAAGATTACGTTCTACGAGGAGTAAGAGGATGCAGATTCATGAGCTTACCGCGCTGGCGCGTCAGATGAAGGCCAGCGACATTCATATTTCCGAGGGGCTGCCCCTGATGTTCCGCATTGACGGCCGTCTGGTCACTGCCCCTGTGCAGCTGAGCGTGGACGAAACCCGCTCCCTCATCATGGGTCTGATGGACGAGGCCTACCGCGAGGCCATCACCGCAGAACGCATCGACGCCGACTTTGCGCTGGTTGCCCCCGACGGCACCCGCAGCCGTGTGAACGTGTTCTTCCAGCAGGGTAAGGCCGCCGCCACACTGCGCCTTCTGAGCGATACAATTCCCACGCTGGCCGAGCTCTCGATGCCCGCCGTGCTGACCAAGCTCGCGGACGAGCCCCGCGGCCTGATTCTTGTCACCGGCCCCACCGGCAGCGGTAAATCCACCACGCTGGCCGCCATGATTGACCACATCAACGAGACCCGCAGTGACCACATCATCACGATTGAGGACCCGATTGAGTACGTCTACCGCGGCAAGCAGGCGCTGATTCACCAGCGCGAGGTCGGTGCTGATGTGCCCAGCTTTGCCAGCGCCCTGCGCAGTGCCCTGCGTGAGGACCCGGACGTCATTCTGGTGGGCGAGATGCGCGACTATGAGACGATTTCCGCCGCCGTCACCGCCGCCGAGACCGGCCACCTGGTTATGAGCACGCTGCACACCATCGGCGCGGCGCAGACCATCGACCGTATCATTGACGTCTGCCCGGCCGGTGCGCAGAACCAGATTCGCGGCCAGCTGGCCGCTGTGCTGCGCGGCGTTATCACCCAGCAGCTGCTGCCGCTTGCCGACGGGCAGGGCCGCTGCGCCGCCACCGAAATTCTGGTGGGCACCGACGCCGTGGCGAACCTGATTCGCGAGGGCAAGTGCTACCAGATTCCCAGCATCCTGCAGTCCGGTGCCGCGCTGGGTATGCACAGCCTGAACGCCGATTTGGCGCGGCTTGTGGCCACCGGACGCATCACCCGCGAAGCCGCCGAGCGCTGCGCCACCGACAAGAGCGATCTGCGCAACTATCTGTAACCACAACAAAAGAGGGTATCTGCCGCGCTTGGCAGATACCCTCTTTTTATTTTTCCGTTTTTTCCTTTCCCTCGGCCAGCAGGCGGACAAGCCACGCGGGCACCGGGGCCCCCATCTTGGCGGCGTTCTCGGCAATCGAGCCCAGCTCGGTAAAGATATACCACACCAGCACCACCGGCAGCACAAGGCCGTCAAATGGCAGGCTGACTCCCGGCAGGTTGGCGGCGGCCATACCCAGCACGGCATCGGTCAGCGCTGCCACCAGCACCACCACCAGCATACCGGCCTTGTGCCAGATGCCTGCCCGCGCCGCGCCGCTGGACCACTGCCCTTTGCTGGCCGCGGCGGCGCTGCCGCTGACCCAGTCCAGCGCCATACAGGCCGCCCACGTCAGCACGAGCCACCCCAGCCAGCCGAAGGCCGCCGTAAACGCCCCGCACAGCGCAGCCAGCGTGCCCTTCACCCACAGAATGTTTTCCTTCTTTTCCATCGTTTCAGCTCCATTCACTTTTATAAAGTCCGGCCTTTACCAGCCCCCGCTGGCGGCAGAGTGCCAACAGTGCGTCCGCGTCCCCTTGGCTCACCGGCCCTATCGTCAACGTCTGGCGGGGCGTATCTGCCGCGCCGTACACGCCCACCGCGTTGGGGCAGCCCGCGTAGGCCGTAGGGGCAAGCCCCTTGCCGTTCGCCGTGGCGCGCACCTCAAAATGGCAGTGGTCATAGCCGCCCGCCGCGTTGCCGGTCTGGCCCATCACCGCCAGCGCGTCCCCGCTGGCCACCCGCTGCCCGACCCTGACGAGCAGGCTGGCGCAGTGGCAGAAATACAGGTAGTTGACGGCATCCGGCGTCTGGTTGGCGTCCAGCCTGACGCAGACATACCAGCCCCACTCCCACGTCTTATTGCTCTTGTCGGTCGCAATGCGCGCCCGCGTCACTGTGCCGGTGATTTTTTTGCCGTTGTAGTACGGCATCCGTATGGTGCGGTCATCCACGCCAATCAAATCCACACCGCCGTGCCACACCTTGCCGCCGCCCCGCGTCCAGCCGAAGCGCCCATAGTCATAGGCAAGCTGCACCCGGCCGCAGAAAATGCCTGTCTGCTTCATTTTTACACCCCCTTGCGCAATGTATAGATGATTTTCATCGTCTTGTCGGCGGTCTTTTCCAGCGCCCGCGGCAGATCATTGATGGTACCCAGATAGTTGACCCGCAGCACGCGCTCGGTGCGCACACGCTGGTTGCTGTAGTAGCGGCGCAGCGGGGTCAGCGGCTCGCCCAGCACCGGCGCCGTGGTGCTAAACCCCGCCGAGGAGCTGTTGGGACACGCCGCCTCGCAGGAGAACAGCTCGTTTTTCTCGGTGTTCAGCACCACGCAGCGGGTCTGGTAGTAGCAGTACAGCCGCCCGGCGTAGGCATCGCCCAGATACTGGAGGTTATCGCCGTGCATCGTAATGGCCTTGACGTTGGTCGGGTCGGCCAGCGGGAAGCGATAAATCTGGTAGCTGCCCGGCGCAGTCAGGTAGAGGCTTCCGCCGTAGACCGTGCCGTTCAGCGGCGTGCCCATCGCCTCGCTGACGGTGCCGCGCAGGGCGGTGCCGGTGTTGTTGGGCACGGTGTAGTCGGTGCAGGCCAGCGTTCTGATGTCATACTCGCGCACCTTCACCACCCGGCCCGCCGCCAGCGTAGAGGCCTCCGGCATCGACACCAGATAGAATTTGCCCGCCTCGGCGTCACAGCACAGGCGGCAGTACCGCCCGGCGCTGCTGCCGGTGCACTGCAGGAAGCCCGCAATGTCCAGCTTGTCGGTGCGGCGCAGGCTTACCCAGTAGCCGACGGAATCGCGGCAGAACAGGTCAAAGGTTTTCAGGCTCAGGCAGTGGCGGCGCAGTTCCAGCACGCCGTTGGCGGCATCCACACAGCCGGCCACAGCCTCGTCCTCCTCCGGGTCCGCCCAGAGCAGCACCCCCTTGGCGGTGGTGGGGTAGTAGTCGGTTGCCAGCACGTTCGTCAGCAGCTGGTCACCGCCCAGCTGGCTGTTGAAGCTGACCCGGTCCGCTTTACAGACAGCGGAATCTGGCGCGTTCACCATCTCGGAGAAAAGCGCGCCCAGCGGGTGGGTCAGGCAGACCGACTGAATGACGCCGTTGGCCTGATTGGTTGCAAATTCATAGACATAGGTGTCGATGCCGTTGGCCGGGTCGATGACCGTCTCGGTCAGGTTGGCGCTGCCGCGCACCGTGTTTTTGGTAGCGTTGACCTGTTTGACCAGCGCCGTGCCGGTAATCCCCGCTGCCGCGGGCGCAAACAGACCGCCCCCGCCCAGCGGCCTGTCATACAAAAGCAGCCCGCCGTAAAACAGCGAGACAAGGTCCTTTGGCACGTAGGCGTCATCCACGCCGCCGCGCCACATCATGGCGGCCTTATTCAGGTAGCCGCCGTAGCCGTTGAAGATATCCGTCACCGCGCTGGTGATGGTATTGTCCTTCTCCACCACCTCCACCGCGCCGGTGTGCACGTTGGTCAGCTCAATCCGTGTATGGCCGTGCAGGCTCATTGTGTTCCCTCCTGTAGTGTGGGGCCGCCGTCCGTGATGGCCCCGATGGTATAAATGTGCGCCGCCAGCGGCACGCCCGGCAGCTCCTCCTCACAGGTAATCAGGCCGTTCCACGGCAGCTCGCTTACCATGCCCTGCCCGGTCACGGTGGCCTTGATGCCATACTTGGCAATCGTCACCGTGCCGCCCGCGCAGCACAGCCGCACCGACAGCCGCTTGACCGTGTCCGCCTCCACACTCGGGAAGGGGTAGAACAGCGCCATTGTGTGCGGCCCCGCCAAAAGCCGCTGCTGCGGCATAAAGTTTTCTACCAGAGCATCGTTGAGGTAATACCGCACGGTCAGCGTCAGCGGTGCATCGCCGTCGGGCGCAGCGTCCAGCAGCAGCTGGGCCAGAAATATCGCGCTTGTCGCTTCGGTGGCGGCAAAGGCAATTTCAATCGCCCGCACCTCGCTGCCCTGCACGGTCAAATCCGCGGTGTTCGTAAAGCTGTAGTAAGTCAGCCGCTTTGTCTCAGCGCTTGCCTGCACCTTGCGCAGCAGCTTTTGGGTGTTGCCGTCCGTGCTGCCGCCGAGATACGGATTGCGGCCCACGCTTTTCAGTGTCTGCCTGCCGCGGTAGCGCCAGACAAAATGGGTCACAAGCATTTCCGGCGCAGCGCCGTCCGCCTGCGGCAGCGTAATGCGGTCGCCCGGCTCAAAGGCCGGGTCGCCGGGCATGGTCACGGTGGCCGGGGTGTAGTCGAGCCCCTGCAGGGTGGCCAGCAGGCTGTCGGCCATCTGCTGGCGTGTCTCGTCCAGCCCCTTCTCGGCCAGCGGCATATCGGATAGGGTCATCAGCAGCCCCTCGCCCGGCACCGCGGCGGTAAAGGTTTTATCACCGGTTTCCAGACGCAGCGCCGCATAGTGGCAGCGGAAGTCCGAGACGGCCGCCTCACTGCGCCCCGCCGCGTCCAGTGCGGCGCAGGGGCTTACGGCAAACTGCCGGATAACCAGCCGCCCGGCCCGGTCTGCCGCGGCAAAGCCGCCCAGCAGCTGGGCAATCGCGCTCACCGCGTCCCGCAGGGTGGAAAACTCCTCCCCGGTCAGCCGGTGCACCAGCCCCGCGCAGGGGCTCAGATCCGCAATCTCCTGCGCGGTCTGGCCCAGCGTAAGCCCGGCGCGGTCGGCCAGCGCCGCAAGCAGCGTGTAGGCGTCCCCCTGCAAAGCCTCACCGTCAAAGCGTGTTTGCAATGCCAGAATGTTGTCATACGCCTTGATGCTGACATACAGCGCCCGGCGCTCGGCCTCGGCCACCGTGTAGCAGCCAAGGGGCACACGCTCCCAGCTGCCGTCGGGCAGCTGCAGGGCGTAGGTCAGCACAAGGCTTGCGCCGTAAAAGCTGTAGCGGTCAAGCTCGGTGCGCAGGCTCAGCGCTGCCTGCCCCATATACGCACAGCCAAAGGCCAGCTCCTCGCCGGTCACACACTGGTTGTCCAGCGTCAGCGAGCCGCTTATCAAATCCTGCGGCTGCAGCGGCAGCACGGTGCCATCCTTCAGCGTCAGCACGCCGGTCACGCTGTCCGTCCGCGTCCGGGCACGGATGGCCGTCTTATACGCCTGCGAAACAGGGTACATTTCCTTCACCTCCTTGTCAGAATTCAATCAGGTTCATCTCAACAGCCCAGACGCCCTGGCCTTCCCGGGCCGCCTTCAGCTCCGCGGTGCGGTCACCGGCATACATTTTTGCGGTGCGCATCTGCCCGAAGAAATATCCGACCTGAAAGCTGTCCGGCGCGGTCGCGTTCAGCACCCGGGCACACTCCGGGGTTGAGAGTGCCGACCACTGCAAACTGATTTTTGCCACGCCGCCGCGCACACGCTCCCGCACCAGCACGCCGTCCTCGGTGCGGCCCGTGCCGCTGCTGTCCAAATCAGAAAGCTGCACCTTATAGCTGTCCGGCGTCGGCATCACCGCGCCGTCAATCGTCAGAATTTCCATCCGCTTCACCTCCCGCTGCGCAGGGCACGGCGGCTCTGGCTGTTGGCAATCACGCTGTCCAGCAGCTCCTCGCCGATATAGACGTTGATGGGCTGGCCGTCGCCTGCGCCGTTCCAGCCGGACAAAACCTCCGCCATGGCCTGCTTGATGGTGGCCAGCGGCGCCTCAACGTTCGTGCCGCTGGTCTGGTCACCCAGCACAGCCAGGAACTGCCGGTTCGGCGGCAGCACAGCGCCCTGCGCCAGCGCGGGCACCTGCACACCGGCCGCGTATTCCAGCCCGGGCAGGGCGCTCTGGGTCAGCAGCCTGCCCGCGCCCTGCAGCGCCCCCGCCGCCAGCGAGCCGACCCGGCCAAGGCCGTCCAGCAGCCCCTGCAGGGCTGCGCCCAGTGCGCTGACCATGCTGTGCACCACACCCAGCACGGTGGAAACCGCCGTCTGCACAATCGAGACAATGCGCCCCCACACGGTGGCCACAGTACCCGCCATCGCCTGCCACGCGGCATCCCACTCGCCGCGCAGCACGGCGGTCAGAAAGTCCGCCAAGCCATGCAGCACCGCCAGCGCAATCGTGATGCCGTCCGCGATTATCCCCACGGCCCCGGTCACCGCCGTGCCCAGCGCGGTAAAAACGCCCGCCGCCACCGGCCCAAGCGTTGCGGCAAGCCACTGCAGAAACGGCGCAAGCACGGTGTTCCAGACCGTCAGCAGCAGGGTGCCCACCGCGCCAAGGCAGGCTGTCAGCTCACTCCAGAGCGGCTGCAGATGCTCCGCCCAGAGCGCGCCCAGCCACGCCTGCAGCTGCGCCAGCACCGGCTGCACCACGGCCAGAACCTGCGCCCAAAGCGGCTGCCAGACCGCCAGCACCGCGCCGCACAGCGTGCTCCACGTGCTCGCAAATGGCGCAAAAAAGCCCTGCAGATACGCCCAGAAATCTGCCCACACGCTGCGCAGCTCGGCCAGCACCTCCTTCCAGACGGCGGCCATGCTCTGCGCGCTGCCCCTTCCGGAGGCTCTGGCGGCGGACCGCTTTGCGGCCTTGGCTGCCGTCTCGTTTTTCTGGGTCTGCGCGGCGGGGGCGGCCAGCCGGTTGATTTCATCAAATTTGGCAAGGCTGCGCACCGTTTTTACGCTCTGCGCCGCGGCGGCCTGCAACGCTGTGCGCAGTCCGGCCACCACGCGCTGTGCCTCGCCCCCGGCAACCCCCACCCGGCCCAGCGCCGCCGCCACATCGTCCAGCGCCGTTTCCAGCCGCCCCGCCGGGACGGCCAGACGAGAAACTTCATCAAAGGTTATCTCTTTCGTGTCGCTCTCCTCCTCTCACTGCAGCAGCGCCAGCAGCCGCTGCTTTTCTGCGTTTTCCTCGGCCGAAGCCGGTGCGCGCAGCTCCACGGCCTCGCGGTGGGTGCGGTAATAGTCCAGCTCCCAGTTTTCCAGCCGCTTGCCGCGGCGCAGCTTGTCCCGGATGGCCACCACCGTGGCAAAGCTCCCCTCGCCGATGGCGTCAAACAGCGCCAGAAAGCTCCACCAGTGCAGATAGGGCAGCGTACGCACATCCTGCCCCGCTGCCCGGCTGATGCCCGCGGCAATCAGCGGTGCATCCTGCTGCCAGTCCATCAGCGGCGGGCCGGGCCTTGCCGCCGCCCTGTGCCCCGCTGCCAGAAATTCCGTCAGAAATTCGGTGGCCCGGGGCCAGACTTCCTGCGGCATGGCGGCAAATTCCGGGTAGAACAGCCGCATGGCCACATACCAGCGCCCGCCCGCGTCCAGCTCCGGGTCAGCCCGGCCGCCCAGCCAGCGCAGGATCTCCAGAATATCGCGGTAATCCGTGCGGATTTCATACCGCACGCCGTCCAGCTCCGCCTGCCGCGGCAGGCCCCAGGCGCGCATCATTCTGCGCCCCGGGCGGCGCGGGCCGCGTCCAGTTCAGCCTCGGCTGCCGATGCCACAGCCTGCAGACGCTGCTCAGCCCCTGCGCGAAGAATCGGCGTAAGCGCCTCCAACAGGTTTTGCACCACCCGCTTGCCGTTCGCCCCAACGCCCGCAAGGCTCACGCCGTCCAGAATCGCGTCAAAGTCATTCTCCGCGCCGAAAATCTCCTGCAGCAGCGCCTTGATTTTGCCGTCATACTCGCGCAGCAGGGCAAGCCCCGCCTGCGCGTCGGCGCTCTTTTCCGTTGCCGCCGTCAGCTCGGCATCGTACTGCTGCAGCGTTTTGCCCGCCGCAAAAAAGCGGTGGTAGAGGTTCGGGTCCGCCGGGTTGAACCGCAGCACGCCCCGCCCGTTGACGCGGAATTCCTCCACGCCGGTGTCAATTTTCAGTTCCTGCATTGCTCACGCCTCCGTAAATTTCTTGGTGGCCGGGTCAAAGCTGCCCTTGGTCTTGACGCCGGTATAGTGTACGTTGAAGGGGATCTGGTAGCCGGTGGTATCGCCGCCGTAGCTCACCACCTCGATGTAGCACTCCTCGCGCACGGCAGGGTAACCGCCGGATGCACCCTCACCCCAGAGCTTGACCTCCACCATATCGGTTTTCAGCTCATCCAACACAAGATCTCCGTCAATGATAGCCTGCAGCTTTTCAAACAGCGGGTCGCCCGCCTCGGCGTAGTAGGGCGTGACCTCGCCCTGCTTCTGGTAGCTGTCAATCACCACCGAGGTCTGCCCCAGAATGTTGGACTTTTTCTCCACATTGGCGGTCAGCTCGGGGGAATACTCCTCCAGATCGCTGCCCAGCCGGGTGTAGCTGGCCTCGCCCTTGCCAAAGGCTGCGTTCAGGTAGTGGGCCATATATCTGCGTTCAATTTTCATTGCAATTCCTCCGTAAAGCTCTGTGTGTAGTCCGCCTGCAGGCGTACGGTATACACCACCGTGCCGCCCGCGTCGGCGCGCTCTATGCGGCCCTGCTCGACACGCAGGACCTCCCTCTCTGTGTCCGTATTGCCAAAAATCGGCGCACGGTGCGCGGCGCTCTCAGCCGCCGCCCAGCTCTGTAACGCCAGCAGCCGGGCGGCATTTTCCGCCTGCGTCAGCGGCAGGCAGAGCCGCAGGGTAAACTCGGCCCGGCAGCGCTGCCGCACGCCACCCAAAAGGTTCTCGCGGCGTTCCAACACCGTGATGCCCTTCGTCCACAGCCCCGCCGTGCCGGGCTGCGGGCCCACATCCCCAACAGCCATTGAAAGCCCCTGCAGGGCAGGGCCCCGCGCCAGAAAGGCGCACATCTTGTCAAGCATACTGTTTTCCTCCTTTTTTATCGCGTCAGGCTGCGCACGCCGGTGCCGCCTGCGCTCCACCATGCACCGGCCTCCACGTGGTGGGGTCTGCCGCGCCGCCGCATCGGCAGCACATACTGCACCACCACTGTGTCACTGCGGGCGGCAGGCACAAAGCCCGGCCAGTCGGCCCAGCTCACTGCCGGGCCCACGCCCAGGCAGAGCCTGTCCCCCGGCGCCAGCGTGTAGTCGATGCCAAAGCGGGCCGCCTTCTCCGGCACCACCAGCAGCATGGCCACGCCCAACCGGGTGCCGCCCACATCGGGCACGGCACGCCCGCCCTGCTGCCACACCACCCTGTGCAGCACGGTACGCCGCACGGTCTGCGTGGCTTTGTCCGGGTGATAAAGCGTCACGGTATCGCAGCAGAGTTTATTCATTGCGGCAGCCACCGCCCAATCTGCAGATAGTACCCGGCCTCGCGGCGGAAATGTGCAGCCCGGTCATCCAGCGTGCGGGCGCAGAGCTCGGGCGGGGCGGTGTAGGTCTCGCTCACGCTGCCCACGCTCACCTTGACAAGGCCGCGGGCCTCATCCTCCTGCGCAAACTCGTACATGGCATCGGCAATCGCGCACAGGGCCATTGCCGCGGCGGTGTCGGGGTCCAGCCCCTTGCGCGGGGCCACGGCGTAGACCTCCCGCATACGGCGCAGCTCGTCCCCGGCGCGCTTGATGAACCGCGGGAAATCCTTCTCGGGGATGTCCTCGCCCAGATATTCGTTCAGATAAAAGGTATAATCCGGCACGTGCCCGCCCCCTTACGCCTTGAACTTTGCCAGTACCACCTTGGCCTCGTTGGAGAGCACGGCCACGTAAAATTCGTCTGCCGTGATTTCGGTGGTGCGGGTCTTGGGCTTGCGCTCGGTCTCAATGTTGACCTCACGCTTGCGGTAGATGGTCAGCGCCGGGATTTCATCGTCCACCTCGGGGTCAGCCTCCAGCTTGACGATGGGGCAGGCGTAGACGCCGTCGGAAAGCGGCACCTTCTTGCTGGGCACCAGACGGCAGCCCGCAATCATACCGATTTCACCGGTCAGGCTTACCCCCGGCGTGTACTTGTCGGCGCTGAGGAAGTCCGGGTTCTTGCGCAGCTGGGTGACCTGCTTCGGGTGGATGAACAGCACCTTGTCCGAGCAGCCCATCTCCTCCTCAAACAGGTCGACCGCGTCCACAATCGCGTTGTAGCTGATGGCGGCAGCGCTGCCGTCATAGACAAGGCTGGCCTTCTGCAGTGCGTCCATGCAGTCGCTGTCGATCTTGGCGGCAATGGCCAGCGCCAGCTGGGTGTTGGCCTCGCCCACCGGGTTGCCATAGCCGGAGAGAACAGCCTCATCGGTCAGGCCGATGCCCTTCATCGCCTTCTTGATGGTAGCCTTGCGGGTGGAGGTCGTCATCTTCTCGATGGCCACCTCGCCGCCCTCGGCCACGTCTGCGGCATCGCCGATGTAGGTGTAGGCGGGCACGGTGATGGTATCGCCGGGCACGCCCGCCAGCGTATCGTCGATCTTGGCAAACGGCGCCACGCGCAGCTTCTTCGGGATGCGGGCAGAAACCATATCACCCATAACCTCGGGGTCAATCATATCGGACAGCTTCGTAATAAAATCAGACATAGTTTTTCTCCTTTGTTCGTTGTTCTTTTGTTTTGTACTGCCTTTTTGGGGCGTTCATTCCCCACTGTGCAGGGGCGGGCATTGCCCGCCCGCTTCTCTCCGCTTACTTCCGCATCTCCGCGTACAGCTCCGGGTTCTCGCGCTTCAGCGCCAGACGCTCCCGGTAGCCCATCCGCGCAAACGCCTCGCGGTCCGGTGCCACCGGCACGCTGCCGGTCCCCGCGGCATACGGTGCCGGGGTCTGCTTTTCCTTGCTCTGCTCCTCCATTTATCTCACCTCCTTACTGCTGTTTTCTGTATATTTCCGGTCGACCTGTAGGGCGGGGCTCTGCTCCGCCCGCAAGCCTCCCTTGTCAAAGGGAGGTGACCGAGCTCTGCGAGGCCGGAGGGATTCTTCCCGGGCACTGCCCGTCCGTTGCCTTTCTCGGTATAAACCGTTCCCGCACGGCCTGCAAATCCGCCTCGGTCTCATGCGGCAAATCAAAATACCAGGCCAGCGCCAGCTCGGGGCGCAAGAGCCCGGCCTCCACCATCTCCCGCTGCTCGGCCCAGATGCGGGCACGGTCATACAGAACGCCGTCGCCCCAGTCGATGGCCGGCTCCGCGCCCTGCAGATCCAGACCGTACAGCACACCCAGCGTGCCGCACAGTGCCATGGCACTGCGGGCGGCCTCTGTCCACGCGGCCTGCAAATCGCGGATGGTCAGATCGTAGTCCACCGCCGTGGCGGCGATCTCGGTGGCGGTGCGCGGGTCATTCACCGCGTCCGCCTCGCTCAGGATCCCGCGGCGCAGACCCAGCAGGCTCTCACACCCGCGCAGCAAATCCTGCTTGCGGGCCAGATAGCTCTGCTCACGCAGGGGCGGGCTGTAGACCGTCACCCCCACGTTGGCGGGGTCATCCGGCAGGCCGATGAACAAATCATCGCGCAGGGCGCGCCGCCCCTGGGCATCGGGCCGCAGCAAATCCTCCGACGCAAACACGCGGGACGCACCGTTGGCAAACTCGGTGTTCAGCTGCTCCTCGCACCGGGCCAGCGCGTGCAGCAGACCCACCGCCGGTGCGTACACGCTCACCGCATCGGTGCTGCCGTCCACACAGTTCATCATCGGCATACGCAGCACGGCCAGCCCCACCCCCGGCACGCCGGGCAGAAAGAGCTGCGGCACCAGCGCCGCACATTCCGGCAGGGTGTCAAGCGGCACGCAGCGCCCCAGCGCCTGACCGTTCAGCTCAAACAGCCGGGTCTCAATGGTCAGGCCCTCGGCCCCGGCCGTGCGGCGCTCCAGCAGCGCATACTGCCGCCCGTCCGCGCTGTGGCGCTCCATCGTGCCCACCGCCAGCAGCTGCCCATGGGCGTCCCGGGCCAGCGGCAGATAGCAGTCGCGCCGGATGGCCGCAAAGTCAAACGCGCCGTCTCGCGGCACCGGCTTCAGCAGGCACTCGCCGCCCACCAGCGCATACTGCATGGCGGTTTTCGCCGCGCCGTTCAGCGCCGCCATACTGCGGCGGGCCGCCCCGGCGGCATCGGGCGGCAGGCGGGTCTCATACTCGGCAAAGACCGTGCGGCAGAGCTTGCCCACAATCAGCGCCGCCAGCCGCGGGGCGGCATCCTCGCCGGGGCGCGGGGCCCCGTAGTACAGATCCAGCCATTCCCGCAGGGCCACCCGCATTTTTACAGACGTTACATCGCTTTTTCCGAACGCCTGCTCCAGATATCCTTGCACTTTTCCTCTCCTTACGTTCCTCTGCGCCTCCACACACCCTCCACTGCGTAGCGCACCGCGTCAATGTGGTGGTTGTTCACATCGGGGTAGCCGGGCAGCACCTCGCCGGTGCGGGGGTCGCGTTCATACTCGTACTCGGCAAATTCTGCCGCCGTGGCCGGGCAGCGCGCCGGGTCAATCACAATCGCCGTCAGCCCTTGCAGCCACTTCATACTCTGCCGCACACTGCCGGGGCCCTTCTGGGCGGCACGGCAGGGCAGGCCCGCAGCGCGGTAGTCGGCGCAGGATTTCGGCTCGGCGGCATCGGCGGTCAGCGGCCCGCTGTCGGGGTCGGCCAGCCCGCGCGCCACCAGTAGCTGTGCGGTTTCGCGGTTGGGCGTGCGCTGGCGCGTCAGCTCGTCCCAGATGACCAGCACCCGCCGGGCTGCATCGTAGCAGACCGCGTTGTAGGCCCACGGGTCGGGGTACCAGCCCCAGTCCACACCGTGGTAAACGCGGTCATAGCGTTCCAGTTCCTCATCGGTCAGCGGACGCAGCTGCAAGTTCTCAAACACTGCCGCGCCGCTGCCCACCACCTCGCCGCCGTACTCATGGCGGAAGGCCACCGGATTCGTCTTTTCCAGATGTTCAGCATCGGCCCAGAAGCGCTCACCCAGCAGCTCCCGCGGCAGATCACGGTAGGTGGAGTGGTGCACCAGCTTGCCGGGGCGCTGCTCCCGCGCATAACGGTTGGCCCAGTTGCGGGCCATCGCGGGCGGGTTGAAGCTCTTCAGCGTCAGCGTCCAGCTGCCGCCGCGCAGCACAGTCTGCTCAACGTTGCGCACCTCCTCCGGGCCGTCAAACTGGTCAAGCTCCTCAAACCAACAAAGCCCCACAGCGCCAAACGGCAGCTTCAGACTTTTGAGCTTGCCCGGGTCATCCAACCCGAAAAACAGAATCTTCTGCCCGGTGGGCAGATAGGTGCACTCCATCGGGCTGACTGTGCAGCGGAAATACCCCGCACAGCCCAGCTCCCCGATGGCCCATACGATCTGGTTGTAGACGCTGTTGCGCAGCGTGCCGCCCACCTTGCGCAGCACCACGGCATGGCAGTCCGGGTGGCGCAGCAGCTGCCAGACCAGCTCCATCGACAGATAGCTCGACTTGCCGGACCCGCGCCCGCCCTTGGCCACAACCTCGGTCACTGTGCCGCCGCGTATCGCCGTGTGTACCGGCCAGAACACGGCAGGTATCTTTTCTTTCAGCCTGACCTTCATACTGCACCTCCCTCTCTCATTCGTCCACGATAATCACCCCCTCCGCCTTCGCACCCTCGCCAAGCCCCAGATGCTTGTAGAGCATTTCCAGGGCGCGGAGCTTGTCGGCTACCTTCACAGGCAGGCCGCCCTCCTCACCGGGCACAGCAAAGGCAATCTCGGCCAGCTCGTCCAATACGTGCTCCTCACTGATCTCGCACAACGGCATCCCTCCTTTTGGGTATAAAAAAACTCGCGGAAGGCTTTTGGCCTCTCACGAGTTTCTATGCTAGTATGTTACCACGTTTGGTTGTGAAATACAATGAAATTTTGCGAAATCTTTGCGAAATTTACTGAAATCTTTTCAGATTTCCGGCTCCAGTCGCTCCACGCCGGCCTTATGCAGCTGGTAGACCCGGCGTTGCACCACGCCCATGCTCTGGGCAATTTCGTGGTAACTCTGCCCCATCACGTAGCGGCGGCGCAGCACCTCCTGCTGGGCGGCATCCCCAAGTGCCATAATGCTGTCCGTAACCCTCATCCGCATTTCCATGCAGGCGTCCAGCTGCTGCGCCAACCTTTTCTGTGCCTTTTCGATGCGCTCCACCGCCTGCGGCAGCCTGTCCACGTTCGGCGCGCCGCGCCCGGGCATCCCGGTCATACAGGTGGTCACGCGCACGGCGTCACTGCGCAGCGCCTGAATCTCGTCCTCCAGCATATGCTGATAGCTGAGTGCCTCCTGGTACCGCCCCAGCCACTGCAGCTTTTCCTGATATGTCATTGCCATCCTCCTTGTGTTGCTTCCCCTGTCAGGCCTTGTTGGTTATCTCCATAGTATAGCAACAACCAGCGGTTGTCAATAGCCGTTTTGTGCTTTGGCGGTGATTGTACCAAAAAGCGGACTGTAAAAACGCCTATGCAGGATGGGGTGACCCCACCCCGCCGAAAGCCCGCGGCCAGCTGCCGTCTCCGGTATATTTGTAGGGGGCGGCGTCCCCGACGCCCCGAGGTGGTTGCCCGGTAAATGCCGTTTGCCGGCAGCCCCCGGGCCGGGCGTGCCCGGCCCCTACAGCAGCGGTTGCCCATCGACGGACAGTCGCACACGGAGGGGTCAAGACCTCTCCCTACAAACCAACCCGATACGATCCCCCACAACAAAAAAAGACCGCCCGGTTCCCCGGGCAGTCCCAAAACAGCAATCTTTCCTCAGCACAGCGGCGCTACCAGTCGCAACACGGCGCTGTACATTGTGCCAAAGAATCCTGTGCGGCAGTCGGCCAACGTCACCGCAGTGCTCTCCCTTTCAATCTCCGCAAGGTCGCGGTGCACATCGTCCAGCACCGCGCCGCCGTAAATCAGCACGCTGTTCTCAAAATGCAGATACAAACTGCGGTAGTCCAGATTCACCGTGCCCACCGCCGCAATGCGGTCATCCATCAGCCAAGTCTTGGCGTGCAGGAATCCCGGCGTGTAGCTGTAAATCTTCACCCCTGCGCGCAAAAGATGCGGAAAATAGCTCCGCGTCAGCTGGTAGATGGTCGGCTTGTCGGGCACACCGGGCGTGTAGATGCGCACATCCACGCCGCGCTTGGCAGCCAGCCGCAGGCAGGAAAGCAGGTCATTGTCCAGAATCAGGTACGGCGTGCAGATATATAACCGCTTCTGCGCCTGATTGATCAGCTCCAAATAGGTGTTCTTCGCCACGGCCTCGCGGTCCACCGGGCTGTCGGCAAAGGGCTGCACCAGGCAGTCTGTTTCCTGCGGCTTCACTTCGGGCAGGTCGCGGGCCGGGTCAATCTCCTCATCAGGGTACTTTGCCTTCCAGAAGGTCAGGAAAATGCCCGCAAGGCTGGTTGCACCAGGACCCTCCAGCCGCACGCCGCTGTCCTTCCAGTAGCCGAAGCGCTTGAGCTTGTTTATGTACTCGTCGGCCAGATTCACACCGCCGGTAAAGCCGATTTTGCCGTCTATCACCATAATTTTTCGGTGGTCGCGGTTGTTCATAACAAGGTTCAGCACCGGCACACAGCGGTTGAAGCTGAACGCCCGGATGCCGTCCGCCTGCAAGATTTCGGCGTAGTTATGCGGCAAAAGGCTCAGGCAGCCCGCATCATCGTAAATTACCCGCACATCCAGCCCCGCCGCGGCCTTCTGGCGCAGGATCTCGTGAATCTGCCCCCACATCTCGCCCATGCCGATGATAAAGCTCTCGACATAGATGCTGTGCTCGGCGCTGCGCAGGGCGGGCAGCATATCGGCAAACATACTCTGGCCGTCGGGGTAATACTTCACCGCCGTGCCGCTGCAGACCGGTGCGGGCGCGTAGTCATGCAGATATTTTGCCGTCATGGCGGCGCGGGGGTCCGCCTTTTCCAGCTGTTCCTCGGCAGCCGGGTCGGGGCGGCGGGTCGGATCCATCGCCTGCCCGGCGCGCTCCAGCCTGCGGCGCAGCCCGAATACCGGCCGCTTGTTGCCCCACAAAAGGTACAAAAGCCCGCTCTGCACCGGCATAAGCATAAACAGAATCATCCAGCTGATCTTGAACTCCGGCACGGTGGAGTCCTGCCGTATCAGCGCCAGACACATAATCACGCTGAGTGCCAGCCCTGTCCTGCTGATCCATTGAGCATATTCGCTGAGCCAGTTAAACACCGCAAACAGCCAGAACGCCTGCAGCAGCACAAGCACCACCGTGATGACCAGGCGGCTGAACACCAGATTCAGCACCCGCCGCAGCACCCGCCGCCAGTTGTTTTTTTTCATACCCTCGTTTCACTTTCCGTCAAAATCAAAAAAGGCCGCACCCATCCCCGGCAAGGGGCGACGTGCGGCCATGCTTCTCGTTCATTACAGGCGGTCGATGGCGGCCATGCAGTCGGTCATCGACATAAAGGTCACGGCGCAGTTAGAGCCGATGAACCAGCGCTCGTCCCCATTGCAGACGATTTTACGGATGAGCTTGCCGTGGTACTCAGTCTGGATATAAATCCCGTTGGGCACTTTTGTTTCCCTCCCAGATATAGTAGTGTGGGCCGGGCGGCTGCAGGATATATGGTTCTTTCCGCACCGCGGCTGTACTTAAATTATGCCACAAAAACCTCCCGGATGCAAGGTGCTTTTTGCTGTAGTTTATGTACGATTCGCCCCATTTTTTGGCACAACGCACAAAGGGCGCATAACAAGGCCCTTTGCGCCCCGCCGCAGGCTGCACATTTGACGCACAGCGCGGAATTTTTACGAAATTTGCAAAAAAATGTTGCGGGATTTCTCGAATCGTGTATAATATAAGGTAGTATATTGTGCAGCGGTATATAATTGTATGTACCGCACGATTTTACCATAAGTGACCGGAGGAGCTTAGCTATGACAAAACTGGAAACGCTGCAGTTGAAACTGACTGCAACCCGCGTGCGTATGGGTGTGATTGAAGCCACCCACGGTGCCGGGTGCGGCCATCCAGGCGGCAGCCTGTCCGCGGCAGACGTCCTTACCTACCTGTATTTCCGTGAGATGCGCATTGACCCCGAGCAGCCGCAGGATCCTAACCGCGACCGCTTTGTGCTGAGCAAGGGCCACTGCGCCCCCGGCCTGTATGCCGCCCTTGCGGAGCGCGGCTTCTTCCCGGTTGCCGACCTGCCCACCCTGCGCCACTCCAACAGCTATCTGCAGGGCCACCCCAATATGAACACCGTGCCCGGCGTCGATATGAGCACCGGCAGCCTGGGTCAGGGCGTTTCCGCCGCCTGCGGCATGGCGCTGGCCGCCAAGAAACAGGGCAGCGACATCAACGTCTACACCCTGCTGGGTGACGGCGAGATCGAGGAGGGCGAGTGCTGGGAGGCCTTTATGTTTGCCAACCACTACAAGCTGGACAACCTCTGCATTATGATTGATGTCAACGGCCTGCAGATTGACGGCCCCACCCGCGAAGTTATGAACTCTGAGCCGCTGGACAGCAAGATGGACGCCTTCGGCTTCAACACCATCGTCTGCAACGGCAACTCCTTCTCCGATCTGGAGCAGGCCTTCAAGATGTTCGACCTGTCCCACGGCAGCGGCAAGCCCACCTGCTTCCTGCTGCGCACCACCAAGGGTCTGGGCGTCAGCTACATGGAGAACGCGGTCGATTGGCACGGCAAGGCCCCCAACGACGAGGAATACGCGCAGGCCATGACTGAGCTGCGCAACGCTCACGCTACGCTGGAAAAGGAGATTGAGTTCAACAATGGCTGATATTAAGAAAGTGGCTACCCGTGTCAGCTACGGCAACACGCTGGTAGAGCTTGCCCAGCAGGGCGCTGACAACCTGGTGGTCTTTGACGCCGACCTGGCCGCCGCCACCAAAACCGAGATTTTCCGCAAGGAGTACCCGGACCGCCACTTTGACTGCGGCATTGCCGAGCAGAATATGGTTGGCGTTGCCGCCGGTATGAGCACGATGGGCTATGTTCCCTTCGTTTCCAGCTTTGCCATGTTTGTGGCGGGCCGCGGCTTTGAGCAGATCCGCAACTCCATCGGCTACCCCCACCTGAACGTCAAGATTGCCGCCACCCACGCGGGTCTGTCCGTCGGTGAGGATGGTGCCTCCCACCAGTGCTGTGAGGATATTGCCCTGATGCGTTCCATCCCCGGTATGGTGGTGCTGAGCCCGTCTGACGATGTCGAGGCACGCGCCGCCGTCATCGCCGCCTACAATTACAACGGCCCCGTCTATCTGCGCTTCTCCCGTCTGGCCACCCCGGTGTTCCATGACCCCGCCACCTATGAGTTTGAGATTGGCAAGGGCGAGAAGCTGACCGATGGCTATGACATTGCGGTTATCTCCACCGGCCTGATGACCAACGAGGCTCTGCGCGCCGCCGTGCTGGCCAAACGTCAGGGCATCAACGTCCGCGTCATCAATATGCCCACCATCAAGCCCATTGATGAGGAAATCATCCTGACCGCTGCGCGTGAGTGCGGCCGCATCATCACCGTTGAGGAGCACAGCATCATCGGCGGTCTGGGCGAGGCCGTCTGCTCCGTTGTCAGCGAGAAGCTGCCCTGCCTGGTGCACCGCATCGGCGTGCAGGATCAGTTCGGCCATTCCGGCCCCGCCAACGAGGTTCTGCGTGACTACGGCCTCTCTGCCGAGAACATCGTCACCGCCATCCGCGACATTGTCCGCCCGGACAATAAATAATCCCCCATAAAACCCCGCGCCCCTGAGGAAATCATCCCTCAGGGGCGCGTTTGTTTTGTTGAACTGTGTCCCCCCCCCCGGCACCCCGGAAAATTTCCGGCAGCCCGTAGGGGCGGGGCTCTGCTCCGCCCGGGGTGTTTACCGCAAAAGGCTGCTTACGGGAAAGCCCCGGTATTTTCGGGTGTTACCCTCTGACCGCGATGCACTCGATTTCAACAAGGGCGTTCTTGGGCAGGGCGGCAATCTGTACGCAGCTGCGGGCGGGGAAGCCGCCGTGGAAGTAGGTGCCGTAAATCTCGTTCACGGCGGCAAAATCGGCCAGATCCTGCACAAAAACGGTCGTCTTGACGACATTGTCCAGCGTGAGGCCTGCCTCCTGCAGGACAGCCTGCAGGTTCTTCAGTGCCTGATGGGTCTGGGCCTGCACGCCCTCGGCCAGCGCGCCGGTGGCGGGGTCAAGGCCGAGCTGGCCGCTGCAATAGACGGTGGAGCCTGCATCGACCGCCTGCGAATAGGGGCCGAGAGCGGCGGGTGCGTTGGTGGTGGAAATGTGTTTCATGGTGGGAACCTCCTCTATGTATCGTGAAATTTATGCGTCCTCGGTGGGCTTCGGCCAGACGAAGCCGCGCCGTTTTAGGCAGTCCTGCAGGAAGGCGGTGGCCTGCGCGGTGTAGGCGGGGTTATCGTGGTAGTAGCTCACGGCATGCGCCGCGCCGTGCACGGTCAGGAATCTGGAGCCCTTCACGTGGCAGGCGGCGTAGTTCTGCCGCCCCATCTCATAGGGGACAAAATCGTCCGTGTCACCGTGGACAAAGAAAATCGGAACCTTGCTCTGGGCCGCGGCGGCCTCGCAGTCGGCGGCTTCGGGGTCAAAGTGGCCAAACAGGATCGCACCCAGCCGCCCGATGGCGTAGGTGGGCCCGACCGGGAAGCCGGGCAGATACTCCGGCAGGCACTTGCGGGTGATGGCGCGGGGGCTGGTGTAGCCGCAGTCGGCCACAATGCCGCAGACGTTGGCGGGGAAATCCAGCCCCGCCGCCAGCAGCACGGTGGCCGCGCCCATCGAGACACCCATCAGGAAGATGGGCACCTCCGGGCCGAAGTGGCTCTTGGCCCAGACGGCCCAGTCGCGGGCGTCATAGCGCTCCTTCACGCCCATCGTGATGGTATGCCCGCCGCTGTAGCCGTGGGCGCGCTGATCCGGCAGCAGGACGTTGTAGCCCAGCTTGGTGCAGAGCGTGTAGCCGCCCAGACCGTCCCGCGCAGCATAGCCGCGGTAACCGTGGAAGATGATGGCCAGCGGTGCGCCGTCGGCGTGGTGGTAGTACCGCGCCGCCAGCGGGGTGCCGTCCTGCGCGGTGATGTGCACCGGGGTGAAGCTGTCCCGCGCCAGCGCGTCGGCGTCGGGACCCATCGCCTTGCGGTAGCACTCGCGGGTGGGCATATCGGCGGGAGAGGGCACGTGGACGGTCGGCTTCTGATAGAAGGCCACGCGGTAGATGCCGTAGGCCGCCCCCAGCACGGCGGTGGCGGATGCAGCGGCAAGTTTGAGCAACGGATGCTTTTTCATAAGGCTACCTCATCGGATGACCCGCACCATATCGCGGGTGATGGCATCAAGGGTGGGCGCGCCGCACAGCCGCATTGTATCGGCCAGCTCGCTGCCCAGTTTTTCTACATAGGCGGCAACACCGTCCGCCCCGGCACCGTAGACTGCGGTGACGAAGGGGCGGGCAATCAGCACGCCGTCCGCGCCGAGGGCCAGCGCCTTAAAGACGTCATTGCCGGTGCGGATGCCGCCGTCCACCAGAATCTTGGCGCGGCCATCCACCGCGGTGACGATGTCGGCCAGCACCTCGGCGGTGGCGGGGCAGTCATCCAGCACGCGGCCGCCGTGGTTGGAAACCACAATACCGGCAGCCCCGGCCTCCACGGCCTTCTCGGCACCGCGGGCGGTCATAATGCCCTTTAAAATAAACGGCACACCGGCGGCTTTTGCAATCTCCTGCAGCTGCTCCACGGTTTTGCTGCCCGCAGGCGGGTCGAGATGCTGCAGGAACGGCAGGCCCGCCGCGTCAATGTCCATTGCCATGGCAAAGCAGCCGGAGGAGCGTGCCAGCTCCATCTTGTGGGCCACGGTGGCGTTGTCCCACGGCTTGACGGTGGGGATGCCCGCCCCGCCGCTGGCGGCGATGGCGGCGGTAGCGCCCTCCATCACCTTGGGGTTGGTGCCATCGCCGGTGAAGGCGGCAATGCCCGCTGCCGCGCAGGCGGGGACCAGAATGTTGTTGTAGTCCATGTCATTGTATTTGTCGCCGTAGTGCAGCGTCATAGCGCCCACCGGCCCGGCAAAGAAGGGATATTGGAAGGTACGGCCAAAAAGGCGCAGCGTGGTGTCCGGCTCAAAATTTTCATGGATGGTGTCCATATTCAGCCGCACGGCGTTCCATGCGTCAAAGTTGCGGATGGCCACTGTGCCGCTGCCCTTGGCGCCGGGGCCGGGAATCGTGCCGCCGCAGGCACGACCGTTGCAGACCGGGCAGGCGCGGCAGGGGCCCATCTGGCCCTTCGCAGCTTGGAGAACCTCTTGATATGTCATATAAATACCTCCTGTGGCGAATATCATCCTGCTCTGCCGCCATTATACCGCGTTTTGCCCGCGACCGCAAGGCCGCTGAGCAGGACAGCACCACCCAGCACACACAACCCCGCGCCCGCCTGCCCGGTCACGTCCCCCAGCCAGCCCAGAACGGGGCTGGCCGGAATCATCAGCAGGCTGTAGGCCATGCTGTCCACGCTGATGAGGGTGGCGCGGCGGTCGCTGGAAATCAAGTCGTTCAGCCGCTGCATACTGTGCAGGAACCAGACGGCATCGGTGATTGTAAAGGTGGAGAAAAATGTATAAAGATAAACGTTGGAAAGCTGTTTTTTTAGGTTCACAGGAAACACCCTTTCGTGACAGAATACGAAAACGTGCCCCTTTTTGGCAGCAAAAAAGCGCCCCGCGGCAAAGCCGACAGGGCGCACAAATGCACATACATACCGTCTTGCCGAGGAAAAAAGGGCACACTTATAGCGTAGCTGGGTCAAATGTTTCCTTTAAACTGGAACACAACACCGAACTGCCAACGCATAAGGGGTGCTCTCCTTCCTCGGTAAATTTGCCTCAGTATAGCATAGTGTTTGCCAAAATGCAAGAAAGATTGTACAATAAAGAAAAAGGGTGCATACGGTAGGTTGCCCCTCATCCGGCCCCGCAGGGCCGGATGAGGGCGAACCTTGCGGTATTGCCGCAATTTACCGTAAATAAAGGTAAGGGGTACTGTGATGAAACGTCTGGTCATCGGGCTGCTGGCACACGTGGACAGCGGCAAAACCACACTGGCCGAGGGACTTTTATACCGCGCGGGCGCACTGCGCAAGCTGGGGCGGGTCGACCATAAGGACGCCTTTCTGGACACGGATAGTCAGGAGCGCGCGCGGGGCATCACGATTTTTGCCAAACAGGCCGTGCTGACCCTGCCCGCTGCGGACGGTGCCGAGGAAACCGCGCTCACGCTGCTTGATACGCCCGGCCACGTGGACTTTTCTGCCGAGGCCGAGCGCGCCCTGCAGGTGTTGGACTACGCGGTGCTGGTCGTCTCCGGCACGGACGGCGTGCAGGCCCACACCGAAACCCTCTGGAAGCTGCTGACACGATACCGCGTACCTACGTTTGTATTTGTGAACAAGATGGACCTGCCGGGCGCGGATGCCGCCGTGCGTCTGCGGGAACTGCGCGGGCGGTTCGGGGACGGCTGTGTGGATTTCTCCGCCGCGCCCGACCCCGAGGCGCTGGCCCTGTGCAGTGAGCCGCTGATGAATGAGGTGCTCGAGACTGGCGCGGCAGCCCCCGAAACCGTGGTGACCGCGATTGCCCGGCGGCAGGTGTTCCCGGTGTTCTTCGGCGCGGCGCTGCGGCTGGACGGTCTGGACACCCTGCTGCACGGCTTGCAGACGCTGACCCGCACGCCGCCCCAGTGGCCGGAATTTGGCGCAAGAGTGTATAAAATCAGCGAGGACGCCGGTACGCGCCTGACCTGGCTGAAGGTGACCGGCGGCGTGCTGCACGTGAAGGATGTGCTGCCCGGCGGCGAGAAAGCCGACGCTTTGCGGCTGTACAACGGCGGCAAGTTCCGCCTGGTGAGCGAGGCACTGGCCGGTATGGTGGTGGCCGTGGCCGGCCCTGCCGCCACCCGCCCCGGGCAGGGACTGGGCGCGGAGGCGGACGCCGAGACACCGCTGCTGGAGCCGGTGCTGAACTACCGCGTGGACAGCGGCGCGGACCCGCATACTTTATTGAAGGCGCTGCAGACGCTGGAGGACGAGGACCCGCAGCTCCATGTGGCGTGGCGCGATGATCTGGGCGAGGTACACGTCCAACTGATGGGCGAGGTGCAGCTGGAAATTTTGCAAAATATCCTGCAGGAGCGCTTCGGGCTGGCGGTGACCTTCAGCGAGGGCGGCATCCTTTATAAGGAGACGCTGACCGCGGCGGTGGAGGGCATCGGCCATTATGAACCGCTGCGCCACTATGCCGAGGTACACCTCCTGCTGGAGCCCGGTGCGCGGGGCAGCGGTGTGCAGCTGGCGGCGGATTGCCCGCCCGACACGCTGGCCGAAAACTGGCAGCGGCTGGTTCTGACCCATCTGGCTGAGCGCACCCACCCGGGTGTTCTGATTGGCGCACCGCTGACCGATGTAAAAATCACGCTGGCGGCGGGGCGTGCCCACCTCAAGCATACCGAGGGCGGCGACTTCCGCCAAGCCACCTACCGCGCTGTGCGGCAAGGCTTGCGGACGGCACAGGCCAAGGGCGGTGTGCAGCTGTTGGAGCCGTGGTATGCCTTTACGCTGGAGCTGCCCACCGACGCGCTGGGCCGCGCCATGGCCGATGTGCAGCGGATGTGCGGCAGCTTTGACGCGCCGGAGACGCTGGGCGATACCGTGCGGCTGACCGGCCGCCTGCCGGTGGCTACGGCCCGCGGCTATGCCCGCGAGGTTGCGGCCTACACCCATGGTCTGGGCCGCTGGGCCGTGCTGCCCGCCGGGTATGACGCCTGCCACAACACCGAGGAAGTGCTCGCCGCCGCAGGCTATGACGCCGACAGCGATGTGGAAAACCCGGCGGACTCGGTATTCTGCGCACACGGAGCCGGGTATCTCGTGAAATGGGACGAGGTCCCGGCCAGAGCCCATGTGTCCAGCGGGCTGGAACGGCGGCTGAACGGCGCCGCCCCGCAGGAGGATGCTGACGCTGAGGACACCGATACGCGCCGCCGCCGCGCTGCCGCCTACCGCGGTACGTTGGAGCAGGATAAAGAGCTGCTTGCTATTTTTGAGCGCACCTACGGCAAGATAAAGCGCCGTGGCGAAACAGGCGATGCCAAAAAGGCCGCCCGCGCCGCCCTGCACACCGCGCCCGCGGCGGCATCCGTGCCCGCAAAGCCGCTGCCCGCCGGGCCGGATTATCTGCTGGTGGACGGCTACAACGTGATTTTTGCGTGGGATGAGCTGCGCAGGCTGGCTGACGGCAGTCTGGACGCGGCGCGCCGCAGGCTGATGGATGTGCTGTGCAACTACGCGGGCTACCGCCGCTGTGTGCCGATTCTGGTATTTGATGCCTACAAGGTGCGCGGCGGCACGCGGGAGGTGGAAAAATACCACAACCTGTATGTGGTCTACACCCGCGAGGCCGAAACCGCCGATATGTACATTGAGCGCGCCACCCACGAGCTGGCGAAGGAGCACCGCACCCGCGTGGTCAGCAGTGACGGCGCGGAGCAGATCATCGTGATGGGCCACGGCGCTCTGCGCGTGAGCGCCCGCGCCTTTGAGGAGGAGGTCCGCGCGGTGGAAAAGGAGATCCGGGAATTTCTGGAGGAGTAAGGCTGCAACGTTGCAATTACAACAGCATTTGCGCGCACGGCGTGGTAAACTGGATGCAAAAAGCAAAAGGAGAGATTTTGTATGGCATCCATCAAGAATATCGAAAAATCCACCGTTCTCACGCTGAAGGACGAGGTCGCCTATCAGGCCGGGCAGGTCGTCAGCAAGACGCTGGCCCAGAACAGCGCCCACAGCGTCACGCTGTTTGCGTTTGACAAGGGCGAGGAGATCAGCACCCATGAGTCCGACGGCGACGCCTTTGTTACCTGCCTGGACGGCGTGGGCGAGCTGACGATTGACGGCGTGAAGTATGAGCTGCACGAGGGCCAGAGCATTGTTATGCCCGCGCACCACCCCCATGCCGTCTACGGCAAGGAGCAGTTCAAGATGCTGCTGGTTGTGATTTTCTGATAAACAGGTAAAGATACTACACCGCTGTGCGCCCGGATGCACGGCGGTGTTTTGTTTTGCGGGGAAAACTTTCAGAAAAGCAGGCGTGTTATCCTGTGAGCAGTAAAGGAGGTAAATGCCATGCTGCCGATATTGATCGTCGAGGACGAGCCGAATATTGCCACACTGATCGAGATGGCACTGGAACCGCTGGGCCAGCCGCTGGTGGTGGCCCATGACGGCGAGCACGCGGCCGACCTTGTGGAAACGCAGAAATTTGACCTTGTGCTGTTGGACATCATGCTGCCCGGCGTGGACGGCTTTGCGCTGATGCAGTACCTTGCGCCCACCGGCACGCCGGTGGTGTTCCTGACGGCCAAAAACGCCGTGGCAGACCGGGTGCGCGGGCTGAAGCTGGGCGCGTATGACTACATTGTCAAGCCGTTTGCCCCGGCGGAGCTGCTGGCCCGGGTGGAGGGGATCCTGCGCCACACCGGGCGGCGGGACGCCGTGCTGCACGTCTGGGGCGCCGACATTGACCCGGACAGCCGCACCGTGACCCGGGCGGGCCGCGCCGTGGAGCTGACCCCGCGGGAGCTTGAACTGCTGCTGGTGCTGGTGCGTGCGCAGGGGCAGACGCTCTACCGCGAGGCACTGTATGAGCGCGTCTGGGGCCTCGACGCCGAGCCGAACCCCCGCGCGCTGGATCTGCACATCCACCGCCTGCGGCGCAAGCTGGGGTGGGAGGATAAAATCGTGACCGTGCCGAAGATTGGCTATCGGCTTCTCAAAAACGAAACATAACACGGACAGGAGGCGAAACGCAATGCGGAAAATTCTTTGTGTAGCCGCGCTGGCGCTGGCTATGGCGCTGGCGGGCGGCGGGCTGGCCTGCCGGACCTTCCGGGACAGGCTGGCCGCGTTGGAAGAGCAAGCAGTTTTGCAGCACCAGCGCAGCATCTGCGGGGTGGAGGACGCCGTTGCAGAAGTGCAGAAGGATGGCTTGGGAATGGTACTGCCGCGGGCCGGGCTGAACTACACCCGCAGCCAGCAGCTGATTCTGGGCACCAGCACCGCTGCCTTTGCGCTGGTGCAGGACGGCGCAGCAGCCTACACCACCTTGCCGCAGGACGTGGCCGCGGCGGATATGCTGGCCGCGGCGGCGGACACCCAAGGTA
>OLJA01000247.1_pt1 | contig 39341 bp, 23 predicted proteins | sample 1601401 | NCBI WGS metagenome assembly OLJA01 (sample SAMN01915217, study PRJEB22387) | human gut metagenome | isolation source: stool | host: Homo sapiens | place: USA | reverse complement strand
AAAAAGCGCAGGTAATACTGGATGTATTACCGAGCATTTTTGCAACGCAGATTGTACTTCGCAGCCGCAGCAGCGGTGCTTAAGCCGTCAGGCGGGAATTGTGTGGTGTTGCCTTTAGTGTGAATTTGTTGAAATCTGCGGAAATTTCTTGCGAAAGTGCGCCTGCTTAGATATAATAGCAGTATATATAGTCTGAAAGTATGTCCTTCTGAAAAGAAGCACAGGAAGTATATAGGGATCATCTATGGTGCAAAGCAACAAAAAATTCAAAAAGGGCTTTACAATGGTGGAGCTGATGGTCGTGCTGGCCATCACGGCGATTCTGGCTGCCCTTGTGGGCGGCGGCCTGATTGGCTATATCCGTCTGGCACGCTTTGAGAAAAACGAGGCCAACGCCCGCACACTGTTCCAGGCGGCGCAGATTGCCCTGACGCGCATGGATACGGCAGGAGAATTGGATGATTTCCGCGCACAGGTGCGCGATGTCGGCGATGTCGGCACGCATTTTACTGATACGACAAATCATACGCAGGCTGAGCTGGACGAGTTGAACAGCAATATCTATGCCCTTTATTACGATAAGACAGCAGACGATACAAGTAATAACCAGCTTGTGCATAATCTGCTGGACGAGTATATCTACGATGAATCGCTGCTGGATGCCTCTGTCTGCATTGAGATTGATGCCGCCAGCGGGCAGGTGTACTCGGTTTTTTACGATGCAAACTCCGACAAGCTGCGCTTTACGGACAGCACCGGCCAGACCAATATTATCGACCGCAGCTACAGCCACCGCCGCAATGACAGCCTGGTGGGCTACTACTCGGCCGAGGACCGCGTCAACGTGGTGGAGCTGCAGCAGACCCAGCTGAAGGTCAAGAACCCGCGTTTGTCCAATACCGAGACCCTGACCCTGAGCTGGGACGGCGATGAAAACCGCGACACGCAGGTACAGTATATCGCCAAGGCCTACAGCGCGGTTGGTAATAAGCTGCTGTTTGAGATCGAGATAAAGCTGCCGGGCAATAAAACAGAGCAGATTACCGAATTACATACCAAAATTTACGGTGAAAATGAAACAATAACAAAGGAAACAGATCTTTCGTATCCGCTGAGCTACAATAAGGGCAGTTTTGTCCTGACACTGGACGCAATGGCTAGCGCTGACCTGTTGCGCGCCTGTGAAAATGGCAAGGATACGGCTGACACAAGTCTGTTCAGCATTATCCGCTTGCTGCCCGGCAATACTGAGCCGCAGGACTTCTACATCACCATGCAGGCCCAGCCGAGGGAGGGATACAACGATAACTACACCGCCAGCACCGAGGTAAAGACAAACACCGAAAACACACTGTTTGCCGAAAAATCCACGGCAGAAAAGGCGGAGCTGAAATATTACCGTCATCTGTACAATACGCGCTGGGCCGATGAAAATGACTGGAAAGTTACACGCGGCGCAACCTATACGATGACCCCGCAGGGGTTCGGCGTCAGTGTGCTGAACTGGACGGCCGGCAGCGTGACGGTCTACTGCCCGAATGATGAACCCAACGGCAAGCCGGTCGCGAAGGTTCCTTCGACAGAGAATCCTGTCGCGTGGCCGACCATCCCGAAATTGAGCGATAGCATCACGCTGAACGGCAGCAACCTTACCCTTGCCAACCTGCAGCTGCGCGGTACGTCGGTGTCGGCAACGGGCAAGCAGAAAGATGATAATCTGCTTGACTGTTATATCGGCCTCGTGGGCGAGAACAACGGCACACTTAAAAACATCACCCTGCGCGATGTGGATTTGCAGGTCAACTCAGAGGTTATCCCTGTAGAGCAGGCCGCCGCTGCTGGCACTACCCTGAAGCTGACGGACACCACCGTTCTGCGTGCGTTAGATGACCAAAACACAGAGTACCGCGGCGGGGTCCGCGCGGTGGGTGCGCTGTGTGGCGTCAACACCGGCACACTCGAAAACTGCAGCCTGACGCACGGCCTCAACAACGCGCTGAAGTCACAGGTGCTGGCTATGCTGCCCTTTGACGAAACGGCCACAGTAACTGCGCGTGAAGAAGAAAAAAAACCAGTAAATAACAAAGAATATACCTACTATACAAACGAGCCGCGCGGTATTGGCGGCCTCGTGGGCGTTGCCATACCCAAAGATGAGACCAGCACCGGTGTCACGGCAGCCAATCTGGAGGTTGCCAGCAATGTCACCGTAGCCGGTCTGCTGCAGGATAAGGCAACCACCACTGCAAACAACACTACGGTGAATGACAAAGCCCGCTACACAGCCGCCGCTGCGGAACCCGGCGCAACGGCCGAAACCGTCTGGCGCAGTGTCGGCGTGGGCGGCGTGTTCGGCACACTGGACGCGGCAGGTCTGATAACGGCAGACCAGACCAACGCAGATGCTGCCATCAAAAACGCAGCTACTGTCACAGGCAACGGCTTTGTGGGCGGTATTGCAGGAAATATTTACAACAGCGCAACAATGACTGCAACGGTGACCGGTCTTGCCAACACCGGCACGGTCAGCGCGGGCGCTAACTATCAGGGCAGCACGGAGGGCGGCAGCCGTGTGCTGGGGCAGTTCTTCGGCGGCCTGGCGGGCTACACCCAGAATGTCAACCTGACCGGCTGCACCAGCAGTACCCGCAGCAACCTGACCGGCACATCGCTGACAAGCCAGATCCAGAAGGGCTACGGCGCAAACGGCATCATCCAGGAATCCAGCCCGCTGAAGGGTGACTTTGTGGGCGGCCTGATTGGCTTTGGCAAAAATATTGCGCTGACGAACTGCAGCGTGCAAAAGGGCTATGTGCTGGGCCGTACCTTTGTGGGCGGCATTGCGGGCGGCTTTACCGGCAGCAGTCTGAAAGTCACCGGCGGCACAAACGCAAGCTATGTGTTCGGCAACCGCTATGTGGGCGGTATTGTGTCGGTCAACGGCGCAGGCAGCACCATCAGCAGCATGGAGAACACCGGCCTTGTGGCGGGCCTTGGGCAGAATGCTGCCTATGTGGGCGGTATTGCGGGCCTGAATGATGCCGCGTGGGGCGCAACCGGCACTGCCACAACAACTACGGCTACAATTAAAAACTGCACCAACAGCATGGCATCGGACAATGCGACCAACAGCAGCCGCATTACCCTGCTGAAAAATCTGAGCACCTACATGGTATCCGGCAAAGAAGAAACCATCTACGCGGACTTTGTAGGTGGTCTGGTCGGCAGCAATGGTACAAATGCTGTCCTCACATGGGACGGTACGGCAACGACTGTGTCGATGGGCGCGGTGCTGTACGGCAAAAACTATGTCGGCGGCGTGGCTGGCTATAACGATGCTACGGCACAAATCACCAACACAAAGGGTGACGAACTGACCGTCACGGGTCAGGTCATTGGCGAGGCTGTGGCGCAAACCGGCACGGACGGCACGACAGTGTATGTCGGTGGCAAGGCGGTCGGCGGCATGGTGGGCCTGAACATGGCACCCAATCTGCCCATGGTTAATGTAAAAACATCGCTGGTACACGGTGAGCTCTGCGTTGGTGGTGTGATTGGTGCCAATATGCCGGTGGCGCCTGATGCGAATACGTTTACCGTCACAAGCAGCAAGGGAACAGGAACCGGCAATTTTGCCACACAAACCGCAAACGGCCGCGTGGAGGCGGAGGGCCTTGCGGGCGGCATCATCGGCTATAACTGCCTGCTGTCGGCGGCCCCGGCACAGATTACGGAGCGTATACTTCCCTCGGTTGATAATAACGGCGGCAAGCTGCAGATTGCGACTGGCAGCGGCTTGACCTATAACACGCAAGGCACGGTCACATTTGCTGGCTTTGCCAACCAGCTGAATATCAGCGCCAACGCCTATGTGGGCGGCATTGTCGGCTACAACTACGGCGAAACAAAGCTGATCATCACCAACGCCACAAATGGCACGCAAAGCAACGCAGCCTCTATGGGCCGTGTGAGCAAATACAACAATAACGGCATCCTGGGCGGGGGCGTCAGCTTGAGTGCGTTTGAAATTTCTGGCATTACCCTGACACAGCCCAACCCCAGCGATAGCCGGACGCTGGCCGACCGCGCCTACTTTGCGGGCGGCATCGTCGGCTATGCGGCCAAATATACAACGCTGGTCAACTGCAAAAACTACGGTGCGGTTACACATGAGAGCGTGGCGGGCGGCATTACCGGCTGGAACGACGGCATAATTACAAACAGTCAAACCTATTCCGCCTTGGGCAGCCAGCAGAGCGGCTACCAGTATCTGGGTGGTATTGCGGGCGTCAACAACGGAAAGATTAAAAATTCCGCGATGCAGACCAACGCAACGGTGCGCGGCAGCAGCCTGATTGGCGGTGTCGCGGGCGTCAACCTGCCGGATGCGATGATTACTTATACCACAAACAGCAGCCTTGATTACGCGGTGCAGGCGGATTACTGCGCGGGCGGCATCGCGGGCATGAACAGCGGCACGGTCACGCTGGGTGACACCCAGCTGAATGTCAACGTGCAGGCGGGCAGCTATGCGGGCGGCATTGCGGGCAGCAACAACACCCGCGGCATGAACCCTGCTACCATTTCGGGCGGCAAGGTTGGCGGTGCGATTCTGGCAACCGGCAACTACGCGGGCGGCGCGGCTGGCGCAAACTATGCAAGCATCAGTAATGTGCAGCTGGTAAACGGCGGCTATGTGCGTGTAAACGGCCAGTATGCGGGCGGCATTGCGGGCAACAATGAGGGCAGCGGCATGATTGAAAACTGCCGGAACACCGCCGCTGCAGCCGCCAACCGCGATACTGTGTACGCCACCAACGGCTATGCGGGCGGTATTTCCGGCACAAACACGGCCCAAGCAAGCATTACTGGTGCACAGGTATCCGGCAATGTAAAGGTTGGCGTGGCACTGGGTGACGCATCAGGCTTTACCCCCATCAATAGCGGTACAATTACCGGCGGCAGCATTGCGGAATGTGAAATCAATGCCACGGGCGAGAGCATTGGCGCGGTGACGGCTATCAATAACGCCACCGGCACCATTGATGGTGTGGAGCTGACCGGCCTGGTTAAGTTCAACAGCAAGGCAACCAACGTGGGCGGCATCACAGGCAACAACAGCGGTAATGTGCAGAATGTCACGGTTGAGAACGGCTCGCTGAATCTGAGCGGCCTGACTGCCAACGCGGACATAGTCAACCTTGGCGGCGCGGTTGGTACCAATAGCGGAGAAGTCAATACTGCAAATGTCACGCTGGACGTGACGGACAATCTGGTTAAATATGTGAATCTGGGCGGCGTTGTTGGCAGCAACAGCGGCACTCTGGATCAGTGTACCTATCAGGGCGTGCTGGGCACGGCCGATACAAACAATGCCGGCAACATTATAAATGGCGCAACGAACACCGGCGATACGGTGGGCGGCATTGTCGGCCTGAACGGTGGCAAGGTTACCGGGTGCACGGTTGCCAGCATCACGCTGCAGGTGCAGGGCGCATCGGCACTGAGCGACAGCCAGACCACCGAGCAAAAGTTGAGCAGTGCCAGCCACGTGGGCGGCATTGCCGGGCAAAATAAAGGCACGGTGGAAAGCAGCTATGTTGCTGCCACAGCAAACGGCGGCAGCATCATTACGGCACGGTTTGGCTTTGTGGGCGGCATTGCAGGCTCCAACAGCGGCAGCATCACCAACAGCGGCGCCCAGGGGGCATTTACGGCAAACAGAGGGACTGCCCTTGTCAATCAGGTGAACGATTGGTTGGACGAAACCAACGGCAATATCAATGCTATGGTTGCCGATATGAAGAACGATGGCAAAGGCACTTATAGCGCATTGAAGGGTGTTGATACGGTTTCTGAGAGTGGCTACGGCTATACAAAAGTTTATACTGATGGCCTTGCAAAGAATGACCTGCTGGTGGGTCTGCGTGGGCGGACTTCGGCAAACGATAAATCCGGCGGTTATCTGGGAGGTATTGCGGGCTTTAACAGCGTCAGCGGCACCATGACCAACGATGCCACGGGCAAGTGGTTTGTCTATGCCGACAACACGACCGATGATTCCAAAGTCGGCGGTATGATTGGCATGAACGAGGCCACCGGCGATTTGAACACACTGGTAAACTGCGCCGCAGTGCGCCGGTTTACCAGGACGGATGAAAACCCTGATGGCAACACAGTAGAACGGAAGAATAGCAATATTGCCTATGTTGGTGGTATTATCGGCGTGCAGCAGAATGCAAAAGATGATAGTTGGGTTATCAGCCGGTGTGTCAACTACGGTACAGTGGCTGACAGTGGCTCCAGCTATGTCGGTGGCATTATTGCATCGTGGCTGAAAAATGGCGGCACGATTGAAAAAGCGTTCAACTTTGGCAACCTGAGCACAAATACAAATAATGGTAATGACTACGGTACGGTCGGTGGTATTGTTGGCTATTTTGATAAACCCACCCCCGGCGGTACGGCTAATATTATGTCCTGCCAGAATCACGGTAATATTTTGACAGTTGGCGCAAGAGGTGCTGATACAACAGGGCGCGGTGCTAATGATATTGCTGGTATTCTAGGCAAAGTGCTGATGGCTTCCAGTGACGATTATCTGCGAATCAATATCGTGGACTGCGTAAACGGCAAGATTACCCTGCAATGTGAATCCCTTGCGGCTGGCATTATGGGTTGGCTTGGACCGTCCAGCCCAAGCCCTGATAAGGTCGAAGTATACATTGACCGTTGCCGTAACTATGCTACAGATGTTGAAATAAAACCGAAGAGCAATGGTAAGGCGCTGTTTGCAGGCATCTGCGGCAACCGAGGCCGCAATGGCTATACAAAGGCGGCTACAACTGTTACTAACTGCTTTGCACTGTATAAAAGCAGCGTAAGCGGTGAGTCGGGCCCCATAGCACTTGACCGCGGCACATATAATGGTAACCATGAACATATTGTAGTGTATGGCAACTACTTTATGGACGAGGACAGTTTTAACACGAAATATACTAAGATATTTGAATTGCTTAATAAAGACAAGCCTAGCAAAGAAAAAAACCCCGAAAATGGGAGAACATGGGGAACTAACTATCCAAATGTCTATGTTCAAAGAAGTGGTACGCGTCTGTTTGCTGGTGTTGACAAATATACGAATCGCTTTTTTGCGGCGGGAATGTTGGATGCGGCTTGGGATTTGAACCGTATCGATACGGAATTCTGCTATATTGTTCCACGGACAAACGAAAACGGACTGGACACGATATTCCGCAGTGATACAGGCAATGCAACCTATCAAAATAAAACTATAGCAGCGTTTGTTCTGTGGTACGATGATAATACTCAAAATGAGCAAAATGTTCAAGATAAGCCGGATTATGGCGACATTACTGATGAAGTAATCCAGAATTATTATACTCAATATCTAAACGTTCAGCCTGCTGGTGAAGTTGAACATTTAGCCGTCAAACATCAAAGCGAAGGTGCAACAATCTATGGCCGTTATGAGGTTACATGGGACGCACCGGTCAACAACAATTTACAATCTGTAAAATATTACAAATTGACGCTTTACAAAGTCGATGAAAATGGTGATAAGACACCACTGGATGGCTATAAGGATATTGAGGTCTACGGTACACGTTATCTGCTTGATGCCGATGAAAATCTAGCAGAGGCTATTGGAAGCGATGCAAAATTCTGCGTTGGTGTAACGGCGGTAAATGGCGTACTTAAACCTGGCAAAGAGGTGTATTCTAAGAAAGTAGACTTCCTGCGCCCCTTGCCAACCCCGAAACTGGAGGTTCGACTGGAAAAGAAAACTACATCCGGCTATAAAAATGTAGTTGGTACGGAGGAAAAGACTTTAGCAGACCAGCCTTACGGACAGTATCTTGTCCTGACAAATCCGGAGGACTATGCCGCTCTGGGTAATGATTGGAAAGTGGAGGCTTATTTGCTGGATAAGCCTGATGCAAAAATCACTTTGACTGCGGATAATCTGGAACAGCCTATTCTTGAGGGGCATGGTGAGGCTACCCGTTTGCGCGCTACAGCAACGCCTACTACGACCGAGGCAAAAGCAAAGTGGATGGATTCGCAGACCTATGATGAAGCCATTGGCGTGCCCAAAACATATTTTGATATGAGCTATAAAGGAGGGACAGACCAAGGAAATACGGGCCTTGTCCACGGTAACGCGTTCAATCCGGATGACGCTAGTGATCCAAAAGGCAAACCGGAGATAAGCGGCACGACAACGGATAATTTCAAAATTACGGTAAAACTTAGCTTTACGCCGAACACGATTCTGAACATCGTACCCCGGTACCGTGTAATGCTGCTTGGCAAATACGTAGGTGAACAGAACGGCGGCGAGGATAAAACTATTAATGGGCAATCGCTGAAAGGTCAGTATGTGACGCTGGCCGCCGTGACAAAACCCGTGTACAGCACAGAATCTGAGTTTGTGCTGGACAATCTGCCTGATGAGGCTCTTGACGGTACTTATACCGATTTGCAGATTATCTCTGTGCCAGTTGATGCTGGGTACAGTCAGGTTGTAACTCGTTGGGGCGAAACCGACTCGCCGGATGAGGCCGCTGCAGCTATCGAAGAAAATGGGGAGAACAAGCCTATCAGCTGGTATAACGGTATTGAAATTATACGCAATGACGACGGTACATTCAGCTATGACCACCTGACGCCGCTGCAATTCTTTGCGCCGAATGACCCATGGGGACTTGGAAACAATGATAAACCAAAATTTGTCAAGTGGCAGATTCGTCAAGATAAGCTGAATCTGAACATCCTGACTGCGCCGGTGGTAAGCGAAGAGGCAAAGGGTGCAATCCGCGATGCGGATGGCGCAAACAAGCTGGACTACACGTTCACGTGGAACCAGTATAAAACAGCAAATGACACAACGCCCGATACAACGCAGCACGACTATGACATCACGCTGTACGGCTATTCCGTCCAACCGGTAAAGGATGCAAACGGAGAAACGAAAAAGGATGAAAACGGTAATGATGTCACCACAGACGTTAAGGAAAAAATTGAGCTGAAGGACGGCGAATCGCTGGATAAGTATGTGACGTTTGATAGCACAACCGGCACCTATACGCTGAAATTCTGTGTGGATGATGTTTTGGCAAACGGCAGTGCAGGCTGGCGCTATAATAAAGTGCAGCTGCATGTCACCCGTGTGCCGAACACCAAGGATAACGGTGAGAAGAATGCCATTGGCGCGGCGGGGACGGCGGATTGCGCGGTTATGCAGCGTCTGGCCGCCGTCAGCATTGTGGACGGCATCAGCCAGGTGGAGGACAACAACGCCGATGCCCTGCACTACACGGTTACGTGGTCTGCCGGTACGGGCAATGTGGCGAGCTATACCCTCTACGCTGAACAGAAAAACGGCGATGCATGGACATATCTTCGCAAGTGGGAAGGCATTACAGAAACCGGCTACACGGTCGACTTGGAGCAGTACCAGGGTGAGACCCTGCGCTTCTATGTCGTGGCCGAGGGCAAGGAAGGAGACTCCTTCCGCAGTGCGAACGGCGTCAGTGCAGATGCAGTGATTGCCAACCGTACTGCCGCCCCGACTGTAAGCAGTGCATCGCTGAGCCACGGGACGCCCAGTCAGGAGGACTTCCTGAATAGCGAAACTCTGACCCTGAATGTGAGCGAAAATGGCGCGGCAAGCTACTACTATACGGGCTACCTGTTTAAAGATGTGGCTGATTATGAGAAAATCGCCAAGCTGGCATCGGCCTATCAGGACAACAGCAAAACGCCCGCCGAAAAGGCCACGGCATTGACGGCACTGCAAACCGCACTTGACGGAATGCTGACCGATGCAAACGACACCGACCGCGTGCTGCGAATTATTGCCGATGATAACAAGGACGGCGGCGAACCCACTGCAACCAGCACCACGGACAGCGCTAGCATCAGCATCAGCAGCAGCTTCACCATGAAGCCGGAGTATGCCCGCCGCTGGCTGCTGCCTGCCCTGCGCAGCATGACCCCCGCCGGCAGCAGCGATGCAGCATCGAACTGGTACTACTATACCGCTGACGCTTCGACAGTTGCCCAGGATATGCAGCTGCCTGCCATTAAACTGGACGCACCGAAGGCGGATAACAGCAGAGCTGAGTATACGCAAGAGGTGAACCTGTATCAGAACGCACCGGTTGATGGCGCTATGCCGAGCGGTACAGAAACGCTTACTCTGACTCGCCGCACGGTCGAATGGCCGATTGGCAACCTGTATACATCGGACAACGGCGAAACGCGCAGCCTGACAAACCGCTATCAGTTCACGGTGAAGCCGTATAATGAGGATGACGTGCCGTATACGGTGACGGTCACGGTAAACAATCAGGCATATACGGACGCTGACGGTAAGGAACACCCGATTGGTGAAATCCAGAAGGTGGAAAAGACTGTTGAGCTTGCGTTGACCGGTGAGGAAGCTAAGCCGCTGACATATGAAATCCCCAAGACCGAAGCCGATGGCCGCGTCTGGTATGACCTGAGCCTGTTGCCGACGGAGGTAACAGCAACCGACGAAAACGGCACTGTTATCGGTTACTCGTGGAGCAAGGAATGGACCAGCCGCGCAACGCGGTTGACCGGCAAGCTGGTCAGTAGTGATACTACGTCCTACTATGCCGTTGATGTTGTGCCGATGCTGGAATTTGTACAGGGCACAGACAGCAACGTACTGCGCCTGACCTTGCCGGAGCTGCTCAACCAGCCGGAAGGCGGCAGCGGCGAGCTGGCGAAGAACACCCAAACTGTGACGGTTAAAGCGCTGCCGTATAAAGCCGATAACGGCGAGGATGACAAGACTGTTGCATCCGAAGAAACGCTGGTTACGGTCAACGCGCCGCAAACCAACACGCAGGAGGCGACAGAACCGAGGCTTGTTGTGGCAGTTAATGACATGACGGATGAGCAGACCGAGCCCGAAATAGCTGTGCAGGCAGCACCGCAGCCGACAGTGCTGATGGAAACTGCACCTGTGCAGATAAAGACGCCGGAAACCGCTGCGCCCGCAGAACCCGAACAAACTGTACAGCCGCCCGCAGAACAGCCAGCGGCCTGATTGTAACCACAAAAAAGGAGGTGGCAGTATGCGCCCAAAAGCACGCAGTATCCTGCGCGACAGGCAGGGGCTTTCCATGATATTAGTGCTCTGCATTGGGGCGGTGTTTGTGTCACTGTCGGCAGCGCTGGTGTACGCAGCCTCTGTGCTGACGGCCAACGCCAACCGCCAACTGCTGGAGCAGGAAGTTTACCAGCTTGCCACGGGCTTCTCTGACGTGCTGGGTGAAGAGCTGAATGATGCAACCAGCAGCTTTGCCAAATTCGTGAATAATACTTATATGACCAGCGAGTTTTACGGCAATGATCCGTTTGAGCAGGAGGCCCCCAAGCCAACTACCTTTGACGCAACCCTAAGCGCGGACGGCAGCGACGGTGCGGATGAAATACACGTCACGCTGCGCCGCCGCCCCGGCGAGGAGGCGGACAAGCTGAACCTGAACTCCTCCGTTGTAGGATTGTCTATCAGCTCCGGTGATGGTCAATGGCAGACGGTACTGAGCAACTGGGAAAACGATAGCTATAAGCTGGTGGATATGCAGCTTGATGTGACGGTCACGGTGAAAAAGGACGGGGAGAGCTTCTCCTACACAGTAACCTATGACCGTGCGGTGCATTATGATGTAAGCTACTATACACTGGATAGCGCTACTACGCATTATACATGGCGTAATGACAACCCTAACACATTTAATCCGCCTGCTGGCGGTGATACCGTCACAATCACCCAGGGCAGCGAAGCCAAACGGATCGTGCCGCACTTTAACACCAATAGCCCGGAAGGCATCACCTACACGCGCGGCGTCAAGCAGAGAACAACTACAACACAGGAGTGACCGCCCATGAAAAAAATATTGCAAAACCGGCGCGGTGAGACCATTGTGGAAGTGGTTGTCTCGTTTATGCTGCTGCTGATGTTTACCGCTATGTTTGTGGTGTCGCTGCGGTACGCCCGCGCTATGTCCCGCAAGGCGGAAACCCTGCGGGAAACCGCCTACGCCTTCTGCGCCGGGCTCTACCCGACAGGGGGGACTGGACCGAGCTGGCAGACGGAAGCCGGAAAAGAGAGCCTGCGCTTCAGTTTTGACCAGTTTACCGTTGACAGAGTGCAGCTGCAAAGCGTGGAAACACAGGCCCAAGTGACCGAGGATGGCACCACAAAAGAAGAAAACCACACGTTCCACCGCTATTATAAAGAGCCCGCAGCCACAACGCCGGGAACGGGGGACAACGCACAATGATGCAGCCAGTCAGAAACAAAAACGGCACAACACTGGTGGAGCTGATCGTCTGCATGGTGCTGCTGTCGCTGTTCACGCTGGCGGCGGTCACGCTGATACAACCCAGCGCGCAGGCGTATATGGAGATCCAGCAGCAGACCCGCGCCCAGAATCTGGCCGATGCCCTGATTGAAACCATCCGCGGCGAGGTTATGCACGCAAATGGGTATATCCGCTTTACCAACGGCGCGACCGATGAAGCCAATCTGAACAGTGTGTTTGATGCACAGTCAAGCTACAGTGACGGCACAGCGCTGGAATTCAGCGTCTACCCCAACCATATTGAAATACTGGATAAGGACCTTGTACCTGCTCTGAAAAATAGCGATAACACGGCGCTTTTGGACGAGGCACAGGCCGCAGACCTGAACGGCTACCTGCATATGCGCTACTACCGTGACGCCCTGAATGGCAACGACAAGTACGGCAACCCGCAGCACAACAGGGCGGCCGGAACGGACACGAACGGTGGAAGCATCCCAGCCATCGACTATATGGCCTACGCCTACACAACCGCCTACCCCAAGGATGCCTACATGGGGCTGTACATCAGCGATTTGCACTTTTATGCCCGCAGCTGGTCACAGCCGGACCCGACCGATACGCCGCGCATTACGGCCATGACGGTGGTGCTGACGGTCTCCAAAATGGGCAGTGACGGCACGGCTGTACCGCTGTGCACCCAGAAGGCGATTGTACCGCTGCCAGGCGCGCCGACCATTTTGTATGCGCCCGGCACGTGGGACGGCAAGGCGTCCTCGGAATCGTGAGGGTAAAACAAAATTTGGTAAGATAAAACAAAAACGGCATAGAACTACTGGACAAACGAGTGAAAATTTGTTATACTTTGAAACAGTAAAAGGATACCGAAGGTGACAAAATGGCAACGATTGAAATTAGAATGCTGGGCGATTTTGAGATACTGGTGAACGGCAAGCCGGCGCTGGCGCAGCTGGCAACCTCCCGCAAGGCCACGGCGCTGGTGCAGTATCTGGTGCTGCAGCGTGGGCAGCGTGTGCCCCACAAGCTGCTGACCGATGCCCTCTGGGCAGGGGAGCGCTCCACCAACCCGGATATGGCGTTGCGTGCCATTCTGCACCGCTTCCGCAATATGATTGAGGCCGAAGGCCTGACCGAGCTGCAGAACTGCATTGTGACCAGCCGCGGCTACTACCAGTGGAACCCCAATCTGGACTGCGCCGTGGACGTGTTTACGTTGGAGGGCTTGTCTGCGCAGGCCCGGCAGGAGGAAAGCCCCGAGAGCCGCGCCAAGCTCTATGAGCAGATTATCGACCTGTACCGCGGCCGCCTGCTGCCGCAGTCTGCGTCCGAGCCGTGGGTGGAGGGCGTCAGCGTGCGGCTGCACGGCCTGTACCGCACCGCCACCCTGAGTCTGCTGGAACTGTGCAAAAAGTGGGGCGAGTGCACCCGCATCGTCACGCTGTGTACCCATGCGCTGGAGCTGGACCCCTACGAAGAGCGATTGTATCTGGAAAAAATCGTTGCGCTGGAGTCACTGGGTCGCCATGCGGAGGCGCAGGATCTGGCCCGCCGCGGCGCGGCTATGGGCTGCCTGCACCACGCCATTGAGCCGGGCCGCGCCGGCTCTGCCTACCGCCAGATGCGTCAGGCCGACCGCAACCGTGAGAGCGAGGTCTCGCGCCTTGTGGACGCCCTGCCCGACACCGAGGACACCGGCGCCTGCGTCTGTGACTTTGAAACGTTTAAAGAGATTTACCGCGTGCAGCGCGGTGTGCAGGTGCGCTACAGCCTGCCGGTTTTCCTGGCCATCATCACGGTGGCGCCCGGCCAGAACGCCGACCCGGAGGAGACCTCCATTATGGTGGAGCAGCTGGGGGAGCTTATCCACACCAGCCTGCGCCAGTGCGATGTGGCCGCCCGCTACACCGAGATGCAGTACGTGGTTATGCTGACCGGCAGCGCCGCCGAGACCGGCTCCAGCCCGCTGGAGCGCATCAAGGCGTCCTTCTACCGCTTGCCCGCCCACGGCCGCTATCTTTTGAGTTACAGCCTCTACGTGCCGGAGATTCAGCCCGAGGGCGGACCCGCCCGCTCCCGCAGAAAAACGGCAAAGAAATAATTCAGTACTATGAATCGCCCCCGCCAAAGTTGGCGGGGGCGGTTTTGGTTTGTGTGGGAAAGCCTCACCGGACACAACAATACCCTATCAACCTCGATTTTTTACACTTTCCACAATCTTTTGCCTAAAAATTTTTACAAAAAATCCGAAAAAACTGTTTAAATTTCCACAACAATGTGGTAAAGTAGTATTAAACAGGCGGGAGTGTTCAAAAATCGCTCCGCCGCCAAAGAATATCAACGCCGCAGGGCGGGGCAAACCGCCCCGGCGCGAAAAGAGGTTTGACGATCATGGGCTATGCAAGCAAAGACATCCGCAACATTCTGGTGGCCGGCCACGCCGGCTGCGGCAAAACAACGCTGACCGAGGCACTGCTCTATATGAGTGGCGCGACCGAGCGTATGGGCCGCGTCGAGGACGGCACCACCGCCAGCGACTTTGACCCCGAGGAAATCCGCCGCAAGGCTTCGCTCAATTCCAGCGTCGTCCCTGTTGAGTACGAGGGTGTGAAGTACAACCTGATTGACGCACCGGGTCTGTTCGACTTTGAGACCGGCGCGGCCGAGGGCATTATGGCAGCCGAGAGCGTTCTGATTTGCGTTTCCGGCCGTTCCGGCGTGACCGTCGGTGCCGAGAAGGCCTACCAGCTGGCGATGAAAAACAACAAAGCGCGGATGGTTTTTGTGACAAAGACCGATTTGGAGAACGCAGACTACTTCAAGATTCTGGAGCAGATGAAGATTAAGTTCGGCCCCAGCGTCTGCCCCTGCGTTGTGCCGGTGCGTCTGGATGACGGCACCGTGGCGTACATCAACCTGTTCAGCCAGAAGGCCTTCAAGTATGAGGGCGGCAAGCAGGTCCAGATTGACGTGCCCGACATCGGCCACCGCTTTGAGGGCCTGATTCAGGCCATGAGCGAGGCCATCGCCGAGACCGACGAGGCCCTGATGGAGAAATTCTTTGAGGGCGAGGCCTTCACCACCGAGGAAATCGTGCAGGGCATGGCCGCAGGCGTGCGCAGCGGCCAGATTACTCCTGTGTTCTGCGGCAGTGCCGTCAATATGCAGGCGCTGGATATGCTGCTGTACAATATGAATGTGCTGCTGCCCGGCGCGGACACCGCCGCCGCTGTGGGCGAGGCCAACGGCGAGCCGGTGGAAATCACCGCCGACCCCGCCGCCCCGCTGTGCGCCTACGTCTTTAAGACCGTAGCAGACCCGTTTGTGGGCAAGCTGAGCTTTATCAAGGTGCTGTCCGGCAAGCTGAGCGCCACCAGCAGCGCCGTCAATGCGCGCACCGGCCAGCCGGAGCGCCTGGGCAAGACGTTGACCGTCTGCGGCAAGAAGCAGACCGACACCCCGGAAATCGGCGCGGGCGATATTGGCGCGGTTGCCAAGCTGGCCACCGCCAAGACCGGCGATACCCTGTGTGACCCGGCCCGCGTTGTGGCGCTGCCCGCACCGGTGTACCCCATCAGCTGCTACCGTATGGCAGTCAAGGTTGCCAAGAAGGGCGACGAGGGCAAGGTCAGTGGCGCGCTGGCCCGCCTGATGGAGGAGGACCCGGCCATCAACTTTGTGGTGGACGCCGAGACAAAGCAGCAGATTATCAGCGGCCTGGGCACCCAGCATCTGGAGGTTGCGCTGGCCAAACTGAAGAATAAGTTCGGCGTGGAAATCACGCTGGAAACCCCGCGTGTGCCCTACCGTGAGTCCATCCGCAAGAGCTGCAAGGCACAGGGCCGCCACAAGAAGCAGACCGGCGGCCACGGCCAGTTCGGTGATGTCTGGATCCAGTTCGAGCCTGTGGAGGGCGAGGACATTGAATTTGCCGAGAACGTCTTTGGCGGCAGCGTGCCGAAGAACTTCTTCCCCGCTGTTGAAAAGGGCGTCCGTCAGGCGGCCGAGCACGGCGTGCTGGCCGGTTACCCGATGGTAGGCATGAAGGCCACCCTGCTGGACGGCAGCTATCACCCTGTGGATTCCAGTGAAATGGCGTTCATTATGGCCGCGAAGCTGGCCTATAAGGCGGCCATCCCCGAGGCCGGCCCCATCCTGCTGGAGCCCATCGGCGCACTGAAGGCCCACGTCCCCGCCGACAACACCGGCGATATTATGGGCGAGGTCACAAAGCGCCGCGGCCGCGTGCTGGGTATGAACCCGGACGAGGACGGCCTGCAGGTTGTCGAGGCCGAGGTGCCTGTGGCGGAGATGCAGGATTTCACTACCTTCCTGCGCCAGCTGACCCAGGGCCGCGGGTACTTTACCTTTGACTTTGTCCGCTACGAGACCCTGCCCCAGATGCTGGAAGCCAAGGTCATTGAGCAGGCCAAGGCACTGGGCAACCTGGCGGACGACGAGTAAGGCGCGGAGCGTTTGGTTTGTTCCTTTTCTTATAAGAAAAGGAACCGAAAAAGAATTTTAAACAGTAAAAACAGCACCTGATTCCCGGTATGCGTGTGACCGGAAGTCAGGTGCTGTTTGTCGTATAGGAGCCCATTTGTAGGGGCGGGGTAGATGATAAACGGTAGGATATTGTTTTCGGTTCATTCGTAGGGCGGGGGGACCTCACCCCGCCGATGCCTGCGGCAAAATGCCGTTCCCGGGAAACCACCGGGCCTATGCAAGCAGTAACCGATAAAAGAAATAGAATGTTTGGAATTTCTTTGGCTCTTTCTTTGCAAAGAAAGAACACAAATCACGTAATCTTCAGCGCCCGCTGCACGCGGTAGACGATATACTGGAACAGCCCGGCAATCAGGCTGCACTCCACCCAGAGGTAATTGGGCAGATTCCGCCAGCGGAATTTCGGCTTGTTCAGCTTCGGAAGCGCCACCCACGCCTCGTGAAAGCCCTTGGCATAGTCATTGCCAAAGCCGCGGAAGCGGAACATAATGACCTTCAGCAGATACCCCAACAGCATCGGGATAAAATTCAGCACCAGCATCAGCACCGGCTGGTTCTTGTAGGGCAGCAGGATGCTGTTGCGGCCGCTCTGGATGCTTTTGAAGGGGTTGTACCGCACCGCGCCGGTGGTGGCACCGCAGATGTGGCGGCAGCGCGCCGTGGGGCAATAGACGTTCCTGTAGCCGAAATTGTTGGCGCGCCAGCTTAAATCGATGTCCTCATAATAGGCAAAAAACAGCTCGTCAAAGACGCCGATTTCATCCAGGATCGACTTGCGGTAGAGCGCCGCACCGCCGCAGGCACTGAACACCCGGCAGGGCTTTGTGTAACGGCTGGCCTTCAGACCATCGCCGCGCTTGCAGGCAAAGCCTAGAATCGTCACGTAATCGCCCGCGTCATCGGCCAGCTCCGGCTCATAGTAGCGCAGCATCAGGCTGCTCACGGCAAAAATTTTCGGGTCAGCGTCGGCGGTCTTGATCAGCTCCGCCAGCCAGTCCGGCTCGGCAAAGGCATCGTTGTTGAACAGCACGGCATATTCGCCCTTGGCAATCGCAATGCCCTGATTCACCGCGTGGGAAAAGCCGGTGTTTTCGGCGTTTTCAATCAGCGTGTAGCGGTCGTGGCCGCGGTAGCTGCGGGCAATGCCCAGGCTTTCATCGGTGGAGCCGTTGTCAATGACGATCAGCTCAAAGTCCTGCTCCGTCTGTGCCCAGATGGACTCGATGGAGTCCCGCAGCCAGTCCGCGCCGTTCAGATTGGGGATGATGACAGATGCTTTCATGGGCACCTCCTCAGCGCATATAGTAGTAGCTGTAGGCCAGCTGGCTGTGCAGCACCGCGCTGAATACCAGCGAGACCACCAGCACAAACAGCGCAACCACGGCAATTACCACCAGCGTGCGGATGAGGTAGCTGCGCGCCAGCCGCTTGCGGGCGGGGTTGTCCGTTCCGCCAAAGCTCCACACCAGCGCGAGGATGAGCCCGACCAGCGGGATGGCAAACAGCAGCATCGTGATGGTGGTGTCAGCTTGGCTCATGGCGGGGATGCGCTCCTCCGGCTCGTCCGCCTCATACAGCGGCGCGGCTTGGCCGGGCTGGGGGGCAGCGGCGCGCACCGCCGCAGGGGCCGGGGTGCCGCACTGCGGGCAGTGGTCAGCGTCATGCGGCAGCAGCAGGCCGCAGTTTTTACAAAAGCGTAGCATAGGTACCTCGTTATTCGTCCAGCGCCAGACTGCGGTCCAGCTGGGTGTTCAGGATGATCTGCGTATTGGTGGAGCCCATCTTCTGCATCTTGGTCAGCAGATGCTCCAGCGCGTCAATGTCGGTGCAGCTTACCTTAATAATAAAGTTGTAGCTGCCGGTCACGCGGAAGCACTGCAGAACCTGCGGCTCCTGCTCAATCATGGAAAGAAAGCTGGCGCGTGTGGCGGCGTCCACCAGCACCGAGATCAGCGCCTCGACCCGGGCCGGGGCATCGGGGTGGCGCAGCACAACGGTGTACCCGCCAATGACGCCCTCCTGCTCCAGCCGGTGGATGCGGCTGGAAACCGCAGGGCTGGTCAGGCTGACCTGCTGGGCAATGTCTTTGACAGGCATACGCGCATTTTCCGCCAGCAGCTGTAGGATTTTGTGGTCCAAATCATCCATTGAAAATGACTCCTTGCTTTTGTTTTGTATAATGCGCACAAAAAAATAAAGTGAAGTATACAGTCATTGTTATCTTTAACAAAATTTAAAAAGTATGCTTTTTTGTGCACTTGCTAAATAAAATTAAGTTGTTGTGGTTTTATTATAATCTTTTGAAAACCAAAATGCAAGTATGACATTTGACTTTTTAAGAAAACTTGCTATAATAATATTTGTAATCAATCAAGACATTCACTGACCTTTATATACTTTCCCACCCCTCTATGCACAAAGCCCCGCAGGTAACCCCTGCGGGGCTTTGTGTTTGTGTGAACAGGACATAAACCGAAAAGGTGTGTAAAATAAGGGCCCCGCCGTGTTGACCAAGGGGTGGGAGAGGCTCGCTGCCGCCTGAAGCAGGATGCCTGCCAGCGGGCTGCTGCCACTTATCGCCTGCGGGCAGCCTGCCAAAACGGCATTTTAACATTTTTAAGTCTGTGGGGTTTGACGCACCCTGCATGGGTGTGCTATAATAAAAATTCCGGCGCTATACGTCATTTTTTACGGAGGAATTGCGATGCTTATCCCTGTGCTTTTGTTCATTGTCGGCCTTTTGTTCCTGATTAAGGGCGGTGACTGGTTCGTGGACGGTGCGTCCGCGCTGGCCCGCCGCTTCCATCTGCCGGAGCTGCTGATTGGCGCAACGGTAGTCTCCATCGGCACCACCCTGCCCGAGGTCATGGTCTCCACGATGTCGGCCCTCTCCGGCCACGGCGAGATTGCCTACGGCAACGCCATCGGCTCGGTCATCTGCAATGCGGCGCTGATTGCAGCCATCACGATTGCGGTGCGCCCCGGCAAGGTTGACCCCAAGACGCTCAAGACCCCGGTCGCCTTCTTCTTCGCGGCGGCGGCCATCTACTGCATTGCCGCCTATGTGTTCGGCAAATTCACCCGCGTGATGGGCGTTATCATGCTGGCCATGTTTGTGGCGTACATGATTGTCAACGTTCTGCAGATGAAAAACGCCCCCGCCGAGGTCCACGAGGAGGCCGAGGAGGAGATGTCTCTGCCCAAAACGCTGGGGCTGCTGGTTGTTGGTGCGGTGCTGATTGCGGTGGGCGCCAACCTGCTGGTGGATAACGGCACCCTGATCGCGCAGGCCCTCGGCGTGCCGGAGAGCGTCATCGCGCTGACCTTTGTGGCGCTGGGCACCTCTCTGCCGGAGCTTATCACGGCTATCACCTCCCTGATGAAGGGCCACAGCGATTTGTCTCTGGGCAACGTCATCGGTGCAAACGTGTTCAATCTGGTGCTGGTCAGCGGCGTGTCCGTCACGCTGGCTCCCTTCACAATTCCGCAGAGCAACACCCTGTTCGGCATCAATTCCAGCCTCGTGCTCGATTTGCCGGTTATGCTGGCCGTTATGCTGATTCTGACGGTTCCCGCCCTCGTCAAGGGCAAGCTGAACCGCGCACAGGGCATCACCCTGCTGGCGATTTATGCAGCGTTCTGCGTGGTGCAGTTTGTGATGTAAACTGGCCCTGTTGATGGGCACTCCTCCCTACAGGACCCTAAAAAGAGCACCCCATGTACCGGGTGCTCTTTTGTTATTTTCCGGCGCGGCGCGGCATACACTGGCGCGAGGTGATGTGTATGCTGGGCATTTTTGGCTTGTTTTTGCGGGCGGCGGCGGGGCATATTCTGTATCTGGCGCTGCATCTGGAAAGCAGCTCCTTTCCGCGCCCTCTGCCGCCGGAGCAGGAACGTGCAGCCTTCTCCGATCTGCAAAAGGGCGGGGCGGCTGCCGCGGCGGCGCGGGATACGCTGATACGCCACAATCTGCGGCTGGTAGCGCATATCTGCAAAAAATACTATGCGGGCGCCGCCGCGCAGGATGATATGATTTCCATTGGCACTATCGGCCTGATCAAGGCCGTGGACACCTTTGACCCAGGCAAGGGCCGCCCCTTTGCCAGCTATGCCAGCCGCTGCATTGAAAACGAGCTGCGCATGGAGCTGCGCCGGACGCGGCGTACGGGGCAGACAGCGTCGCTGCAGGAGCCGCTGGAGGCTGATGGCCAGCTCACTCTGGCGGATACCCTGCCCGATGAAGGCAATCTGGCGGAGGACTGCGAGAGCCGCGCCGATGCCGCACGCCTGCGGGCGCTGGTGGACACTCTACCCCCGCGGGAGCGAACCATCCTGCGGCTGCGGTACGGCCTGGGCGGCGAGCCGCACACCCAACAGCAGACCGCCGCGCAGCTGCACATCAGCCGCAGCTATGTTTCCCGGCTGGAAAAGCGGGCGCTGAAGGCGATTGAAAAGGGCTGGTTGAGTGAGTGAATTTGCCGGGCAACAGGTCAATCGAAACTGGAACGGCGGGAATATACAAAATTGCACTTTGCGGCAGATGTGTGGCAGAGTGTGGCAACACGTGCCACACGTCCGCCACACACAAGTAAAGTGACGAACCTATGTTTTAAAGCGAAAAGTCTGCCGAAAAGGCCCGAAATGTGATAGAACTGTTAAGATATTATATTGTAACGAAAAAGAATGAAAAATTTTTTGGAAAATCATTGACATTTTCCTGACAAAAAGATACTATGAGTATATAGTTGATTTAAATTGGGAGAGAGGTATACCAACGTGCATCTGACGAAAAGCGAACAACAGATTATGGAAATCTTCTGGCAGGCAGACCACGCTATGGCACAGACCGAGGTTGTGTCCACCTGTGTGGACCGTAAGTGGAAGGAGCGCTCCATTTTCTCCATGCTGAACAGCCTGATGGAGAAGGGCGTCCTGCGTGAGGTCGGCTTTGTGCGCAGCGGCAAGACGTATGCCCGCACTTTTGAGCCCGCCGTTTCCCACGCCGAGTATCTGGCCGGTGTTGTGGCAGAGCAGCTGCCCGCAAAGCAGTTGCCCGAGCTTTTGGCTGCCCTGCTGCAGAAGGTGGAGACTACCCCCGCCATCCAGAAGGAAATGCGCGCCGCCCTGCGGGATAACGCACAGTAAATCCATAATAATAAAAGCACCGCCAACCTGACGTTGGACGGTGCTTTTTTGTGCCTATGGGGGCGGCTGTGCGGTTACTGCAGGATGCCGCTGTCCGCAATGGCCTTGACGGCCTCGGCAATCTTTTCCACCGGCAGGGTCAGAGCAAAGCGGACATAGCCCTCGCCGCCGGGGCCGAAGCTCGAACCGGGCGTGCAGATAACACCGGCCTTGTCGATGAGCGCCATACAGAACGCCATACTGTCGGTGAATCCGGCAGGCACCGGGGCCCACACAAACATACTGCCGTGGCTGTCGGGCACATCCCAGCCGATGGCGCGCAGACCGCCGCACAGCGCATCGCGGCGGCGCTGGTACTCGGCACACTGGCGCTGCACGCCGTCCAGCGGGCCGGTCAGGGCGGCAATCGCCACCCGCTGTATCGGCAGGAACATACCAAAATCAATCTGGGTGCGCAGCTTTTTGCAGGCGGCAATCACATCGGGGCGGCCCACAAGGAAGCTGATGCGTGCGCCGGTCACATTGAAGCTCTTGCTCAGCGAGAAAAACTCCACGGCGCAGTCCTCGGCACCCGGCGTGTTGAAGATGCTGCCGCCGTGCACGCCGTCAAAAATAATGTCGCTGTAGGCGTTGTCGTGTACCAGCAAAATATCATATGTGCGGCAGAAATTGACGATTTCGGCATACAGCTCCGGCGTGCCCACACTGCCCACGGGGTTGGCGGGCAGGCTGACTAGCATAAACTTTGCCTTGCGGGCTACATCCGCCGGAATGGTGGAGACGTCCGGCAGGAAGTTGTTTCCCTTCGTCAGCTTGTAGTACCACGGCTCGGCACCGCCCAGAAGGGAGCCGGTCATAAAAACCGGGTAGCAGGGGGCGGGCAGCAGCACCAGGTCGCCGTCATTGCAGAGCGCCAGACCCAGATGACCGATGCCGTCCTGGCTGCCGGAAAAGCTCATAACCTTGTCCGGCGTAATAGAATCAACGTCAAAGCGTCGTTTATAGTAATCGCAGACGGCCTGCAGCATCTCCGGCAGATCGCGCAGGCTGTACTTCCAGTTGTTGTTGCCGCTTGCGGCGTCAATCAGCGCCTGCTTGAGGTGGTCAGCCGGGGCAAAATCCGGCGTTCCGACGCTCAGGTTGAACAGATGGCGGCCCTCGGCCTCCAACGCAACCTTTTTATCGTTGAGCGCAGCGAAAATTTCGGGCCCGAACAGGTCCAGACGATGTGAAAACTCCATACCCAAAACCTCTCTTTATAGTGTTTCCTTTATACATTTACGCACAATTAAATGTATAAACATACTCATTATACGCTGTGCCGACAATGCTTGCAAGGGAGATATAAAAGAGGTATAATAAAAAACAGATTCGCAGGCGGCGGGGGAAGGTGGCCCCGCGGGGCCGGATGCGGGGCGAGTTTGCCCATAAGGGCAATATATCGGGAATCATCAACCTACACAGGAGACAATCTATGGATAAACGCAACAAAACAGCTCTGGCGTATCTGCTTATTGGGATAGCCGCGGCGGGGCGTTGCCTGCTGGCGGTGCCGGAAAATGCCGCCCTGCAGGAGATTTCCCTCACGGTGCTGGCGCTTGTCGGCTATCTGCTGCTTGCATCCCGGGATAAGCGCCCGGTGCTACTGGGTGGCGCGGGGCTTGTGCTGGAGCTGCTTCTCTGCGGCGGGCAGACCGGCGGCGTCTGGGTCTGGCTGTCCCCTGCACTGCGTGCGCTGGATTTGTGGCTCTTCTGGGCCGCGGCGCTGCTGCTGCTGCGCCTTGCCGATTGCACCAGCCGCAGGGTGCCCTATATCGCCGCTGTGCCGCTGGCGGTCTACACCGTGACCCATTTCATTCCGGCGCTGGCCACGGTGGCTGCAGTGGCCTTTGTGGCGTTCAGCGTGCTGATGCTCTGGTTCGCGGCCGTAATGATAAAATCCTATAACGCGGCGCGTGTGAAAAAGTGAGAAATCCAGTGGGCGGGCTGACCCGGCAAATGCCGCTTGCGGGAAGCGCGGAGGGGTCAAGACCCCTCCCTACAGATTGACCATAAACGGTATTTGGCCGGAACCTTGCGGGCGGCATATATGCCGCCCCTACGGAGCAACCGTAAACAATAGCGCGGTAGGGGCGGGGCTCTGCTCCGCCCGCAGCGCTGGCCCGGCAAATGCTGCTTGCGGGAAACCACCGGGCCGGGCGTGCCCGGCCCCTACGGCGAAATTTTCCCGGAATGTGCGAAAGCCGGGACAGTGGTTTCTGAATATAAAAAACGGCGGGGTGAACTTTCACCCCGCCGTTGGCGTTTGTTGATATGTAGAGTTATTTCGCCAGCAGCTTCTCCGGGCTGCGCTGCAGGGCGGTGGCGGCGTAGTCGAGCGCCAGGGCCAGCAGCAGGCCGAATACCACATCAATCACACTGTGCTGCTTGAGCAGCATTGTGGAGAGCGTGATGGACACGCACAGCGCCATGGCGGCGGGGCGCATCCAGCGGCGGCGCGGTGCGTCAAAGACCGCGCTGCGGTAGTAGGCCAGCATTAGCGTGACCGAGTTGAACACATGGATGGACGGGCAGACGTTGGTGGGCGTGTCACTGCGGTAGAGCATACGGACGCTCTGGGCAAAAATGTCGGTGCCCGGCACGGTGCGCGGGCGCAGGGCCAGACCGTTGGGCACCATTGCATAGAACAAAAGCGCCATGGTCATACCGGTGAACAAGGGCAGGCAGAGCCTCCAGAAATCCTCCCGCGGGGCCTTGTACAGCAGGTAAAACAGGGTGAACGGAATCCATGGGAACCACAAATAATAGGGGATAATGGCATATTTGCAGAACGGAATCATATCGTCCAGCCGACAATGCACCCACAAATCCGGCGTCTGGATGGTGCGCTCCAGCAGCGCAAAAAACGTTAAGTAAAACAAAGCATACAGCGCCATAAACCAGACCGGATGGCGCGAACACCAGTTACGCATAGTTAGCACCCTTTCGTGTAGTATGTTATTATACGCCGTGCGCACAGCTTAAACAAGCGGTATCCCGCACAATTTGTGCCGCTGTTTTCGACAGAATATTGTCGGGTTTTGTACTTCACGGGCCTCTGTTTACTAATACGAATGGGCATAGGCGGATATTGCGTTACAGGTGTGAAAGAGTTGTAAACAAAAACGGCTCCTCCGCAGGGAGGGGCCGTCTGGTGTATTACTTATTCGCCAAGGGAAACCGGGTGGTCAGTCGGGGTGTGGGCGCACTGGTACTTCAGTGCGGCGGCAATAAAGCCCTTGAAGAGGGGATGGGCGCGGTTCGGGCGGCTCTTGAACTCGGGGTGGAACTGCGCACCCAGATGGAAGTCGCGGCCGGGAATTTCCACGGCCTCCACAAGGCGGCCGTCCGGGCTGGTGCCGGCAATGACAAGGCCCTTTTCCTCAAACTCGGCGCGGAACTCGTTGTTGAACTCATAGCGGTGGCGGTGACGCTCGTCAATTTCCAGCGTGCCGTAGCACTCGGCCATTTTGGTGCCCGGGGTGATGGTGCAGGGGTACTTGCCAAGGCGCATCGTGCCGCCCTTCGTCTCCACACCCTGCTGGTCGGGCATCAGGTCAATGACATTGTGCTGGCCCTCGGGCGCAAACTCGCTGGAGTTGGCGTCGGCGTAGCCCAGCACATTGCGGGCGTACTCCATAACCATGATCTGCATACCAAGGCAGATGCCGAAGTAGGGAATCTGGTTCTCCCGCGCATACTGGGCGGCCTGAATCATACCCTCAATGCCGCGGTCGCCGAAGCCGCCCGGCACGATGATGCCGTCCACGTCGCCCAGCTCGTCGGCACAGCAGGCCTGGTCCACCAGATGCTCGCTGTCCACCCACTTGATGTCCACCTTGCTCTCGTTTTCAAAACCGGCATGGTAGAGGCTTTCCATCACGCTCAGGTAGGCGTCATGCAGCTTGACATACTTGCCCACCAGCGCAATGCGGCAGGTTTTGCTGCGGGTGGCAATGCGGCTGATCAAGGACTTCCACTCGGTCAGATCGGACGGCGGCGTCTCCAGATGCAGCTGGCGGGCTACCACATTGGTCAGACCGGCGGCCTCCAGCATCAGCGGGCACTCGTACAGGCTGGGCATCGTCAGGTTCTCAATCACGCAGTCGGGGCGCACATTGCAGAACATACTGATTTTGCGCTTGATGTCCGCGCCCACAGGGCCGTCGGCACGCAGCACAATCACGTTGGGGGCAATGCCCATGCCCTGCAGCTCCTTGCAGGAGTGCTGGGCCGGCTTGGACTTGTACTCGTCCGAGCCGGAGATGTAGGGCACCAGCACCACATGGATGTAGCAGCAGTTTTCAAGGCCCTGTTCAAGCCCGACCTGACGGATGGCCTCAAGGAAGGGCTGGCTTTCAATATCACCGGTCGTACCGCCGATTTCGGTAATGACCACGTCGGCCTCGGTGCTCTTGGCAAGGTTGTAGATGTAGCTCTTGATTTCGTTGGTGATGTGGGGGATGATCTGCACGGTCTGGCCCAGATAGGCACCCTGACGCTCCTTGTTCAGGACGTTCCAGTAGACCTTGCCGGTGGTCAGGTTGGAGTATTTGTTCAGGTTTTCATCGGTAAAGCGCTCATAATGGCCCAAATCCAGGTCGGTCTCGGTGCCGTCATCGGTCACAAAGACCTCACCGTGCTGCAGGGGGCTCATCGTGCCCGGGTCCACGTTGATGTAGGGGTCCAGCTTCTGGCTGGCCACCTTCAGGCCGCGGGTTTTCAGCAGGCGGCCCAGACTGGCCGCCGTAATGCCCTTGCCCAGACCGGAGACAACACCGCCGGTCACAAAAATATACTTCGTTGCCATAATTCACCCTCCATATCGGGGGCGCAAAAACGCCCGCCATATCCCAAAAAATATCCTTCCCATTATACATCAGAAAAAATAGTTTTTGCAATATGACAGGCGTATTTTCTTTATTAAATTTGCAAAAAGCTGGTTTTACTTTAGATTCTTCAGAACAGGTCAGTTGCGGTTGGTGTACTTGAGGATCTCGCGCATCAGAATCTTCATCTCCAGCGGCTTGCCCACGTGGCTGTTCATACCCGCATCCAGGCAGGACTTTACATCGTCGGCAAAGACGTTGGCGGTCATGGCAATGATGGGCGTGCCCTCGTCCGGGCCCTTGCCCTCAAAGGCGCGGATGCAGCGGGTGGCCTCCAGACCGTTCATCTCGGGCATCATCACGTCCATAAGGATGGCGTCATAAGTATGCGGCGCGGCATTCTGCATGGCCTCCAGCGCCTCCTTGCCGTTGACCACGGCGGTGACCTTGGCGCCCTGCTCCTCCAGCAGGGTCACGGCAATCTCGGAGTTCAGCTCGTTGTCCTCGGCCAGAAGGAGGTGCAGGCCCTTCAAATCGGGCTTTACATCGCCAATCGGGGCGGCGTTGGCCGGCATGGGGCCGATGGGCAGCGACAGCCGCACGATGAAGGTCGAGCCCTTGCCGGGCTCACTCTCGACATCCAGTGAGCCGTGCATCTGGTCCACCAGCTTTTTGGTGATGGCCATGCCCAGACCGGTGCCCTTGTAGGTGGTGCGGCTGGAATGTTGCTGCTCCTGCGTGAACGGCTCAAAGATATGCTGCAGGAACTCCTCGCTCATACCAATGCCGTTGTCCTTGATTTCCATGCGCAGATGGACGAGCCCCTCCTCAAACAGGGTCTCGGTGGCGCGGAAGTTGATGGTGCCGCCGTCCGGCGTGTACTTGACGGCGTTGGACAGAATGTTGATCAGCACCTGCCGGATGTGCAGCTCACTGCCCAGCAGATAGGGGTGCCAGAAGGGGCCGATCTGCTTGGTGAAGGTCAGGTGGCGCTCGGTAATCTGGCCCTCGACAATGCCGCAGCAGGAATCCAGCAGCACGCGCAGATCAAAAGGCGCGTTCAGCATCTGCATATTGCCGGATTCAATCTTGGACATATCCAGCACGTCATTGATGAGGGAAAGCAGATGGGATGCTGCACCGCGCATTTTTTTCATGCAGTTCTTCACGCGGGCGGGGTCGTCAAAGTTTTCCTCGGCAATGTCCAGCATACCCATAATGCCGTTGATGGGGGTGCGGATATCGTGGGACATATTGGAGAGGAACTCTGTTTTGGCCACGCTGGCCTCCTCGGCCTTGTGCAGGGCGTTTTCTGTCTCGGCACGGAAGCGGCGGCTGCGCAGCACCAGCACAATGCAGATGGCTGTAATGACCAGACAGAGCATCGTGAGCACAATAATCAGCGGGTACTGGTAGGCCAGACGCACCAGCGAGAACCGCTGCTGGCCAAGGCTGGTGTACTCGTTGGTGATGGCGGCGGTCTCGGCGCGGGTCAGGCTGTCCACGCTCTTGTCCAGCACGCTGCAGAGCAGCACATCATTGCTGCTCTGCACACCGATGCAGAAGCGGCGCTGCTCATCACTGAGCATACTCCGCAGCTCGTTGCGCTTATCATCAAAGACAATGCGCTCGGCCTGATAGGTGTAGGTATAGTAGGCGTCAATCTCCCCGGCGCGCAGCGCAGAGAGACAGTCGCTGAAGGAGTCAAGATAATCAACGCTGGCACGCTCATACAGGCCGGGCATTTCCAGCGGCGGGGCGTTATCGTTGCGGATGGAGGCCGCGCTGTCCAGCCTGCCGCTGTGGTTGCGCAGCATAATCCACGAAAACTCGGTGGAAAGATAAGGCCCGGTCAGCTTGTAGCCGCAGTCCTCGGCGATGGAATAATCATCCGTCAGGTCGATCACAAGGTCGGCTGCGCCCGCGTCCAGCAGCTGCTGGTACTCACTGCGGTCAGCCGGGGTCAGGAACCGGCAGCGCAGCCGTGCGCGGCCGGCAACCGTTTTGAACAAATCCACCATAATGCCGGTGGGCTGCCCTTCGTCATCCAGATAGGAGTAGGGGATGCGGTCGGGGCTGACCAGCACGGTAAAGACCCGGCCCGCGGCGTTCTGCGCGATGACGTAGTTTTCCTCGGCGGCGGTCAGGTAGATGTTGGTGCTGGTGCGGTTGCCGTTGTAGTATTTGTTAAACAGGGTGCTGCGCCAGCTGGGGTCATCGCGGTCCATTTTGATCAGGGCATCGTTGACAAGCAGCTGCGTGGAAACATCGTCCTTGCGCATCGCAATGTAGACATCCTGCAAATCAAAGGTGTCAATGACCCATTCGTTGGAGGTCGCACGCAGCCGGTTGGAGACGGCGGCGGTGATAAGGCCGGACTGCAGCGCGTTGGAAAGCTCCAAGTCGGTGTCAAAGTAGACCAGCGTGCAGGTGAAGTCATGCTCCCTCGCGTAGGCAAAAAAGCTCTCGTTGCGGCCGTTGCCGCTGCGGGTCATACCAACGGTCATACCGTCAAAGGTATCGTAGTTGCCGGCGGCTACGGCGCGGTTGCCGGCCCTGACGGTCAGCATGGTGGCCACGCTGCCGATAGGCTCGGCGGAGAAGGCAAAGCGCTCATCGCGTTCTTCAGTCCTGCGCAGCACCGGAATCAGGTCGACCTCGCCGTTTTCCAGCATGGTCATGGCCTGCTTGGTGTCGCCGTCATAGCCCAGATATTCAAACTGTACGTTCTCACACTGGCCGATGCGCTGCAGCATATCATACGCATAGCCGCTGCGGTTGCCGTCCGCGTCCATCATGTTGTAGCCGGTGTAGGCGTAATACCCAACGCGTACGGTGCGCAGGGCCTTACCGTCATTGCCTGCGGCCTGCACAGGCATGGCAAAGCCCAGCACGGCGGCCAGCAGGCTGAAAAGCAGCAGCAGCGCCGCCGCGCACCGGGACGCGGGGGAGGTCTCCTTCTTATTCATGGTGAAAAAACCACTCCCTAATCTGTGCAGCGCCGGGCAGAGGAAACCGGCTTAGGAATGCTGCACGTAATATTTTGCAAGCGTGGCCTGCAAATGCGAGGGCTGGACTGGCTTGAATAAGCAGTCGTTCATATCGGCGTAGGCTGCGTCGGCAGAGACATCAGCGCAGACGTTGGCGGTCAGTGCGATGATGGGAATATCCGCGGCATCCTCCCGCGGCAGGGCCCGGATGGCGGCGGCCGCAGCCGTGCCGTCCATCACAGGCATCATCATATCCATCAGAATCGCGTCAAAATGCCCGGCGGGCGCGTTCTTGTAGAGGCAGAGCGCTTCCGCGCCGTTCTCGGCACATTCGTAGGCAACGTGCAGTTCATCCAGCATAAACTGGGTAATCTCCATATTCAGGGCGTTGTCCTCGGCCACCAGCACCCGCATACCCTGCAGATCGGCCGCGGGGGCCTCGGCGGGGGTGTCCTCGGCGGGGGCGGTGTCCAGCGCAAAGGACAGTGTCACAATGAAGAGGCTGCCCTCGCCCAGCTGGCTTTCCAGCTGAATCGTGCCGCCCATCTGTTCCACAAGCTCGCGCACGATGGAAAGCCCCAGCCCGCTGCCGGTGTACTTGGTGCGGGCGCCGGGGTTCTCCTGCGTGAAGGGCTCAAAGATATGCTGCTGGAATTCCTCGCTCATACCAATGCCGGTATCGCGCACGGTGTACTGCACGGTCACGGTTTTGCCGTTGCAATACAGCTCATCGGCCCGCAGCGTGATGTTGCCGCCCGGGCGGTTGTACTTGACCGCATTGCTGAGCAGGTTGATCAGAATCTGCCGCAGCTGCAGCGCGTAGCACCGCACGCGGTTGTGCTCCACCGTGATATGGTCGGTGGTCATGGTCAGACCGTCGCGCTCGGCCTGCGTCTGGGTCATAATGACACAGTCGCGGATCAGCTCGTTCAGGTCGGCGGGGGCCTCCACCAGCTTGGCCTGCCCGTTTTCCAGCCGGTTCATATCCAGCACGTCATTGACGAGGGAGAGCAGATGGTTGGCGGCGCTGCGTATCTTGTGGGTGCAGTCATCCAGGCGGGCGTAGTCCTCGTGGTACTTCTCGGCAATGTCCAGCATACCCAGAATTGCGTTGATGGGGGTGCGGATATCGTGGCTCATGCGGGAGAGGAACTCGCTCTTGGCGGCCATGGCGCGGTTGGCGTCCTCCACGGCGCGCTGCAGCTGCACATTGACCTGTGCCAGCTCCTCCTCCTGCTTCTTGCGGGTGATGACCGTGTCGGTGATGTCCTGATGGTAGCCCTTGATGGCGGAGCCGGGGCGGTCAAAGTTCTGATCCGGCACGCCGCCGCAGCGGATGTAGATGACACCCAGCTTCGGGTGGTTCCACGGATAGTTGACCTCGCCGATGCCGGTTTTCAGGATGGCATCCACGCCGGCCTGCGCCGTGTCAAGATAGGCGGGGTCTACGCGGCTCTGCCAGTAGGCAAAGGCCTGCTCCGGCGTCAGGGTGTCGGGCTCAATGCCCAGCAAACCGCACATGGTGTCATTGGCAAACAGCCGCGGCGGGCAGTCCTCCTCAAACTCCAAGCGGAACAGGCCGATGCGGGCCGCTGCCAGCGTCTGCTCCAGCTCATGCTGGCCCTTCTCCACGCTTTCCAGCAGCCGGTCAATGTTGCGGAAGCCGATTACCACCACGTGGGGCGTGCCGGTGCGGGCAACATAGAGGTTGAAATACTGCTGTTTGGAGGGGTTGGGCTGCACGCGGTAGCGCAGTGTGAAGGAATCCTCGTCCGCGAGCCGCGCCAGAATGGCCACGGCGGAGGTCTGCACCCGCAGCCGGTTCTGGTCGGTGGGCTGCACAAAGCGGGTGATATAGCGCTCAATGGCAAGGCTGTAGGGCAGCCGTGGCTCCATCAAGAGCGCAACCTCGGTGCGCATCTTTGCGCTGATGGCGTAGGGCTCAGCGGTGTCTGTGTCCAGATTCACGCGGTAGAGGGCGCGGTAGCTGGCGCACAGCGCGTTGAGAATATCGCTTTCCAGCTCCAAGCGGCGGTGCACGTTTTTATCAAGGTAAGAAGTAGACATTACAGCTCCCGGATGGCCTCCAGAACTTCTTCATTGGCGGCCACAACAGGGGGCCACAGGCTGGCATCCTCCAGCGGCTTGGGACCGCGCACGGCGTCGCACAGGGTGGCGGCGGCCTTGTACAGGCGGTCCATGCCCAAATTCTGGGCCACGCCCTTCAGGGTGTGGCTGGCGCGGAAGGCCAACTCCCAGTCCTGCGCCTCCAGCGCGTCCTTCAGCTGGTTGAAGCTGGGGTCGCCGGGGTACTTGAGGACGAATTTCTTGATAAGGGCCTCGCTGGGCAGGCGGCTGATGGTGGCATTGTAATCGCCGCCGATGCGTGCATAAAATTCCTGTAACGTCATAATTCTGCTCCCTTTCTGTTCCTCTTATTTCACTTATCTTCAGCAGTAAATTCTGCGGTGACACATTGGTTCCGGCCCTCCTTGGCCTGATACAGCAGCTTGTCCGCGGTGCGTATGCCTGCCTGCTCCTGCAGCAGCGCCTCGGAGATGTGCTGGGCCTCGGCCAGATAGTTGCGGTGGCTTTCCGCCGTGGCGGACTGGCCCAGCTCGGTGGGCAGCTGGGCGGCGCTGGTCAGACATTCCAGCAGCAGGGGGTTGAACTGGCCGCACTCGCCGTTCAGAATCATCTGGACGGCGGTATCGTGGTCAAAGGCCTTTTTGTAGCAACGCTCACTCGTCAGGGCATCGTAGACGTCAGCCAGGGCCACAACCTGCGCGGCGATGGGGATCTCATCCCCTTTCAGGCCGTCCGGGTAGCCGCGGCCGTCCCAGCGCTCATGGTGCCAGCGGCAGATGGAATAGGCCGTCTTGACCAGCTCCGACTCCTGCTGGAAGGGCAGCTTGTCCAGAATATCCGCACCGATGGTGGTGTGGGTTTTCATCGTCTCAAATTCTTCCTTCGTCAGCTTGCCGGGCTTGTTCAGAATAGACTCCGGAATGCTGATTTTGCCGATGTCATGCAGCGCGGAGGCCGTGCGGATGAGGAAAATATCCGCCGCGGTCAGGCCGTATTTGTCAGTTTTCTGCACCAGTGTGCGCAGCAGAATGTCGGTGGCGGTCTGGATATGCAGCACGTGCAGGCCGCTTTCAGCGTTGCGGAACTCCACAATATGGCTCAGAATGTTAATCATCGTGGAGCTGCTTTTTTCTTTTTCGTAGACCTGCTCGGCCACCAGACGCACCAGCCGCTTCTGCTTGGCGTACAGCATCAGCGTGTTGATGACGCGGCGGCGCACCACGGCCATATCAAAGGGGCGGCTGATATAATCGGTAGCGCCCAGATCATAGGCACGCTCCACAAAGCTGGACGCATTCTCGGCCGAAATCATAATGACAGGGATTTCGTCAATCCAGTGGTATTTGTTCATCATGGTCAGCACGTCAAAGCCGTCCATGTTGGGCATCATGATATCCAGCAGAAGCAGGTCGACACTGGCGTCTGTCTGCAGAATGGACACAGCCTGACGGCCGTCCTCGGCCTCCAGAATCTCATAGCCGTCGCCCAGCATCTCTGTCAGGATGGCGCGGTTCATGGCGGAATCGTCCGCAATCAGGATTCTTTCTTTTTCGCTCATAGCTTTACCTGTTGTTCCCCAAAAAGGGAGAATGTGCAAAAGCGCAGTTTCCCATAGTTTATTTATTATAGTATAACAGAATAGGGAAATGCAACAGATCTTGTGCAAAATAATTGAAAAACGGGGAGGTGTACAAAAGATGAGATATTTTGCCAAAAAGCCAAAAAGCTCCGCCCTGCCGGCAGGGCGGAGCTGGGCTTATAGAGGAATGTTGTGCTGTGGTGGGCCTTGCGGGCGGGCAATGCCCGCCCCTACAGATGGCCAATAAATGCCGTCCATCTCACACCGCACCGCAGGGGCGGGGCAACCGCCCCCAAAAACCTCATTTTCTTTTCCTGACCACAGCCCCCACAATACTCACCGCAGCGGCGGCCAGCGCGGGGTAGAGCACCAGACAGAACGCCTGGTACCAGCCCGGCACAAAATACTGCCACGGCGCGGGCAGGGTGTCGGCGGCATTCAGGGTGATGTCGCTCATCGTAAAGGTCACGGTCCGGTTCTCCTCGGGGCTGCAGGGGTCCAGCCGCAGCGCGGCCAGTGAGGTGCGGGGCAGGGTGTAGATGTACCGCCCGTTGCCCGCGCTCTTGGGGAACACCCGGCGGTCGGCGCTGTAGTCCTCGCCAATTTTGGTGGTGTAGTACAGGCAGACTTCCCGCGGCTCATCGTCAAATTGCGCGGTGTAGGAAATCGTGCGCACCACGCGGCCATCCACGTTTTCCAGTATGATCTGGGGGTCGCCGTCCAGCGTGGTCAGGGTGCCGTCGGCCAGCGTCAGCCCGGCCAGCTGCCAGTCGGTCACGGCCATGGTCTCCTCGGTCAGGCGGCCCTGCGCCCGGGCGGCGGTGTCACTGGCAAGGTGCGCCGTGCCCAGCACCAGCCAGCAGACCAGCGCCAGCAGATACGCGGTCAGCGGCAGCGCCCCGCGGCGGGAAAACCATTTCTGTAAAGCCTTCACCGGGCGCTCACCTCCATCTGCATCGGGGCAAAGCCCGCATCGGTCACACGGTAGAGCAGTGTCTCGCCGTTCTCGGCGGCTGCCAGTTTATCCGTAAACAAATCTGCGTAGCTCTGCACAAAAATATCATCGAGCGTCTGGATATACAGCACGGTGCAGCCGTTGCCGCGCACAATGCCGTCCAGCTCCTCGGCGGTAAAGCCGTGGTAGTAGGTGCTCTTCACGCCCTCGGCGGGCTGCAGCTCGGGCAGGCCCAGCTCACCGCCGCCGCCGATCATCTTTGTCTCGCCGGTGTCGGGGTCGGTCATGACCGTGCCGGAGTAGTCCACCAGAATCGGGTAGAAGTCAAACACGGCGCTGAACCAGCCCTCGCCGTTGTCGCCCTGCCCCACGTAGAACACCCGGTCATCGGGCGCAAGGTAGCTGCACACCAGCTCAGCCTCGGCGCGTGCGGCCTTGCGGTCGGTGAACTCGCTGTCCGCAAAGCCCAGCACACTCAGCTGGGGCAGAATCAGCTGGTTCTGGCGGAACAGCATCCCCACGGCCAGCACCAGCACAAACAGCGCAAAGGCGGGGTAGGGCTGGCGGCGGGTGGAGGTATAGACGGCGGTCGGGCCGTCCGCTGTGGCGTGAACCTCGATCTGCGGCAACAGCGCCACCGAAAGGCAGGCCAGCGCAATCACGAACCAGCCGATGTAATAGCTGTAGATATAGCGGTTGTAGTCGGCCAGCTGCTCGGCCTGAAAGCCCTCGAAGATAAAGCCATAGCTGAGCGCCAGCATCAGGTTGTAGCCCAGAAAACAGACGCCGGACAGCACCCCAATCACGGCAATGCGTGCCTTGAGGCGCTTTGTCACCGCCGCCAGAACGGCCACGATAAAGATAACGGCAATCAGCGCCACCACGTTGCGGCCCTGGCCAACCATGCTCAGCTTGCCATCGCTCGTCCAGAACTGATGGCTCATATCGGCCATAGCCTGGCGGAACTGGAGCTCACGCTCGGCGTAGAAGCCCTCGACCGGCTGGCCCAGCAGGATCTTGATGCCGTTGATTACCACGGCGGACAGCGGGGCGCTCGTCTCGCCCACGCCGGAATCCCCGGCGTTGCGGGTGACCAGCCAGCCGACATAGCGCACGTTCCATAAGTAGTAGATGACCATCGGCGCGGCAAAGCAGGCCACGCTGAAGCCGGTGCGGCGGACAAGGCCGTCCTTGAAGCTGCCGCTATCGGCAAACAGCCATTCATCCACGGCCACGAGCCCCGCCGCCACCAGCGCCAGCACAAAGGTGTTGGCCTTCAGGTTGGCGGAAAGCGCCAGTATCGGCAGCACGGCCCACTTGGGGGCGGATTCCTGCCGCAGGGCCAGCCACGCGGCCACTGCGCCGCCAAAGACAAGCCCGGCGGGTACATCGCCGTAGCTGGTCATATAGGTGGTGGTCAGGTAAATCGTGTGGTTGTAGTTGGTAAAGAAGAAGGGCACGCACCACAGCACCGCGGCCATCGGCACAGCGGCTTGCCAGCGGCTGCGGGGCAGCGCGCCGAGCACGGCGGCAAAAGCGGAAAAATACAAAATGTCATAAGCGACATAAATTTTCCAATCTGCATAATCCCCAAAAAACTGGAAGAAATAAGCCAGCAGCGGCAGGCCTGGGTTCTGGGTGGCCGCCCACGGCGTGCCCAGCTCCGCCGTGGCGTAGAGGTCATTGTTGACCTTGGTGATTTTGACCGCCGTGGCCCAGAGGCTCAGCTCGTCAAAATCCGCCGCCATCGGCTGGCGCACAAAGAAGTACACCGCCAGTGCCAGCGCCGCACCCCAGAACAGCACGCTGCCCGGTGTGAAAAGAACAGCCGCCGCGCCGGTGTGCTGGTGGCGGGTGACCAACACCCACACACCGCCCGCAAGGCAGAGCGCATACAGCACCCACGCCGCGGGGTAGAGCACGCCCGCCATAGCGGCCAGCGTCAGCACGGCCACAAGGATGGACAGCATCGTCAGCGGCGCCACCGATGCCGGTACACGGCATTTCAGCGTAAGCACCGTGCAGCCGCAGAACAGCGCCAGCACGGCCGATAATACGCAGAGTAGTTCCATAGAAAATCTCCGTTACTGAAATATTATTGGAATTTCTTTGATTCTTTCTTTGCAAAGAAAGAACAGAAAGCTGCCCCCACAGCGGGCACAAACAGCAGCACCAGCCACCAGCCTGCGGTGGGCACAAAGCGGGTGTACCATGGCCGGGCGGGGTTCAGCTCAATGCCGGTGAAGAGCGTCGGCACGCCGCCCACGCTGTCCGGGTCGATGCGCAGGCCGGTGACCCATTGCCCGCCCAAGTCAAAGGTGTAAACGCCCGGGGCCGTGACCGAGGCAAACACCTTCTGCGCCTCGGTGTAATCGGTCTGGCCGGGCTTGAGGTAGTACAGCGCCACGCCGCCCGGGGGCAGGCGGTGCGCTGCGTCCAGCACAACCGTCTCGATATACCCCTGCCCCTGCCAGTAGATGCGGGGGTCATTGTCGGTGGAAAGGTACCACGCCGGGTTATCGTCCGGCGGCGTCCACCACACGTTGAAGGAATACGGCGGAAAACTCTCGGTCACAAGCTCGGTGGGGGCTATCTGCCCTTGTGGCATCTTGCCCTGCAGCTTGTAGTTCAGCATCACGCCGCAGCCCACCAGACACCGCACCACCCAGAACACGGCGGCCAGAAGATAGGCCAGCACCAGCAGCTGGCGGGTGCGCAGTATGGGCTTGCGCTCCATTTACTCCACCCCTCTTTCTGCCACAGCCGCCAGTGTGAACGGCACGGCGGCGTCCGCGCCCTCAAAATGATAGAGCGTGGGCGGCATATCGTTGGTCAGCCCGCCCTCAAACAGGGGACTGAAATTGTCCTGTAAATAGTTGTCGGCACGGTCAATCAGGATATAATCGCAGTCCTTCTCGGCCATATAGGCCACCAGTGTGTCCGGCACGCAGACGGTCTGATAGGCATAGAGTGTCGAACTCTCGCTCTCGACAAGGTTCATAAAATCGCCGTCCCAGCGGTCCTGCGTCTCGCCTTGATGGATATAAATGCCGCCGAAGCCGTTCACCACCTGCGCGGTCAGCTCGTAGCGGTAGTAGTACCAGCGTGTGGCATCGTCGCCCTGGCTGATGACCAGCACCCGGTCCGGCCAGTCCAGCACGGTGTTCATCGTTTCCGCGCGGCTCTGCACATCGGTGCGCAGGGTGTACAGGCTGTCCGCATTTGACCAGAAGCCCGCCACAGGCACGCCGCGCCAGCAGTACACGGCCAGAATGACCGCCGCCGCGCCGCTGACCGCCAGCTGCGCCAGCCGTTCCCGCGCACCGTTGGCCAGCAGGCAGAGCATCGCCAGCATCCACGCCTGATAGTAGGGGGCCAGATAGCGGTCATAGTCCTTCAGCATCAGCCCCTCAAGGTCCGAGAAGTTGTAGTAGTAGAGAATCAGATGGAAAAGATACAGCGCCGCAAAGCAGAACGCAAGTCCGCAATAGGCGGCCACCACCCGGCGGCGGGGTGCGCCCTTGCCCGCGGCCAGCCATGCCGCCGCGGCCACCAGCGTGATGGCTGCCACAGCCAGCACGCCGCTGCCCAGCAGGCAGATGCGCCGGGTGAAGAAGGCGCTGCCCATCGCGGCCATGATCTGCGCAAATTTTTCGGTGCGGCCAATGCCCAGCAGCTGTTTGACGCCGCCCACCAGCACCGCGCCGTAGCTCAGTCCCTCGCTGCCGACGCTGGCGGCGGTGTCCGCCGTGGGGGTGACGGCTGCCGTGTAGCGGCCCCAGCTCAAGAACGCGGCCAGCACAACCACGGCCAGCGCCCCGGCTTTAAGCAGCGCCTGCGGGAACGCCTTTTTCAGCGGCTTGTCCGCCGCAAAGAGCAGATCCAGCCCGATGACGAAGGCGGCAATCAGGCCGTAGGCAAAGCAGATATCCTTGGTCAGCGTCAGCACGGCCAGCGGCAACGCTGTGAGCCAGTAGGCGTATTTCCGGCGTCCCACCGCAAGATACAGGCAGAGCACCCCGCCGAAAAGCATCGCCATCGGCAGGTCGGCCATGGCGTTGACGTACTGGGTGGCATAGCTGCCGGTGGGGGTGGCCGAGAAGAAAAACGGCAGCAGAAAGCCCGCGGCAAACACGAGCACGCCACTGGCCCAGCGGTCCCTTGGCAGGGCTGCCGCCGCAGCCAGACAGGCCAGCGCCAGCGTATCCACCGCAGCCAGACAGGCCCACTCGGCCCACTGGCCGAACGGCTGGAACAAAAACGTGAAAAGGCTGGTAGCGGGGTAGGTGAAGCTGGCCTTCAGGTTGACCGGGTCAGCCACGTAGAACGCGCCGCGCTCCACCACCATTTTGGGGGCAAGGCCCCACGCGGTAAATTCGTCCCACTGGGTGAACATCGGCTGCTGCACGAAGAACAGCACCCAGATAAACGCAGCACCGCCCAAAAATAACACAAAACCCGGCACGGACAGGGCGTTTTTGCAGGCGGTAAGCACCCCGGCGGGGCGCATTTTTACAAGGGCTGCCACCCACACCGCCGCCAGTGCCAGCAGCACCAGCACCGCGCCCACACGCAGAAGGCCCGGAATGCCGCAGAGGTACAGCACTGCCACCGCGCCGCTGAGCAGCGGCAGCGGCAGCGCGGCGGGGGAGATATTGCCTGTATCTGCCAGCACCGCACACGCGCCGGACAGCAGCAGCAACAGCGCCAGAGCATAAAGTAAATGCAGCATGAGAGCCCCCTTTGGACAAATAATAGATAAGAAATAATAAATAAATTGGGTGGGCGGCGGGCCGGGAATGGGCGGCGGCGCGAGGGCACGGCGGG
>OLJA01000242.1_pt1 | contig 39692 bp, 27 predicted proteins | sample 1601401 | NCBI WGS metagenome assembly OLJA01 (sample SAMN01915217, study PRJEB22387) | human gut metagenome | isolation source: stool | host: Homo sapiens | place: USA | reverse complement strand
TCACCGGCGCATGTATGATACCGGCAACCTTCTTGTTGACCAGAAGTCCGGCAAGTACCTGTGTCTCCTCCTTAAGATCATTGTCTGTTATCGCCACAAGGAACTGATATCCCTGTACACTGACAAGCTGCTTCACATAAGCTACCATATCTCTGTATATCGTACTTTCAATGTTCGGAATGACTGCAACGATCGTGGACTCTCGGCCAACCAGCAGTTTTCTCTCCTTATCTGCTATCTTATTCTGATATCCCGTCTCTACAATAATCTTCTCTATCTTATCCACAAGCTCAGGTCTGACATACCTTGTCCTGTTGATAACATGGGAAACTGTAGCTATGGACACCCCTGCCATATCCGCAATCTCTTTTATTGTAACCTTTGACTTGCCCATATCTCGTCCTTTCTCCTTTATCACAGATATAACTCTGGCTTCCGTACATTGCCACTGGCAACGCCCTTTTTCGATATTATAATCTACTTTTCTATGTTTGTGCAACCACTGTCATCATCCAGACTGCCGGCTCTGTTGGAGGGTTACTGGCTCTGCGATGGCTACTGGCACCATGCAGTTGCCGGCTCCACCATTACATAAAACAGCACAAATTTTTCGCAAAATGCAGATCAACTAAATTACAACCAATGCTTACATTATAAAATATCAAAGTGATTATTAACAGACCGCCACCCATAAATTTATTATAAAATATCCCGGTAAAAAGTGAGGAGACAGATACGCACAACACTGTATCTGCCTCCTCACTTTTATATCTTTGTCTCCACATCCGGAAATTCAAGTACTATCTCGAATCCATTCTGCCACTTTGAATTTGCCGTCACTGTGATACCCAGATCATGCGCCATCTCACTGACAAGATACAGTCCCATGCCCGTTGCATGCTTCCTGTTCTCACCCGAATCACCCGTGACACCCTTCTCGAATATGTATGGCATGTCACAGCTCTTTACACCTATGCCATTGTCACTCACGGACAGCAGCTTTTTGTTGCCCGCCGTCCAGAAGTCAAATGATATCTCCGGCTGTTCATTTGTGTATTTCATGGAATTGCTCACAAGCTGACCGAGTATAAACTGCAATCCCCTGCGGTCACTGTACACTGTTCCGTTCTCAAGACATTTTCTGACCCGTATGCCCTTCTCCTCAAGCAGTGATCTGTAGTCAGCTATCACCTCATCCACGCATTCTTCCACATCTATGCTCTCCATGAGATAATCCTTGGAATCGCTTTTCAGTCTGGCGTAGTAGAGCATCTGATCCACATAGTTCTGCATCTGGCTGGTCACATTGTCCATCTTCGTCACAACATTACGAGGCAGCTCATCTCTCCTGTTGTCCACCACAAATGTCAGCAGAGAGATGGGGGTCTTGATCTCATGTGCCCAGTTCTCCACATACTCCTGATAGTCCCTGAGCTGTCTGCCACTCTGCATCACTGAATCTCTCAGATCGTGAAGCTCCTCCGACAGCACGCTCATATATTCCTGTTCAGAAGCCCCGCACAGGCTCCTCATTTCTATCTCGCTCTGTTCATCCGGGGCAGTGACAAATCTCCTGAATGCCTCAATTTTCTTCCTGTCCTTTATACACAGCACCGAGCACACCGCCGCGAACAGTATCACAGTGAACACGCCAACCAGCACCCTTATTCTGACAAATGCCTCTGGTGCCACAAGCCACATGAAGAAGCAGAACGCCACGTCCGTCAGAAGCAGCAGACCAAGCCAGACAATATTCTGTTTTATAACAAGTCCAAATCTTTTCATATTCTCTCAATTACTCAAGCTTGTATCCAACGCCTCTTACAGCTATGATCTTTGCCTTCATATCCAGTCCCGCCATTGTCTTTTTGAGTCTTGTAAGATTCACCTGCAGGGCATTTTCATCTATATACTCCGATGTGCCCCACACTGCCTCACAAAGCTTCTCCTTAGACACGACATCTCCTCCGCTTGTCATAAGTGTTTCAAATATACGTCCCTGATTCTGTGGAAGCACCGCAGATCTCCCATCTATATACAGAGTGTATGTCTGAGTGTCCAGAAGAAACCCTTCTCCTTCGATCAGGTTCTGTCTGCCCTCGTACCTCTTGAGCACATTTGCCACCCGGGCCAGAAGCCGCTCACGGCGGCATGGCTTCGTGAGGAATTCATCAGCGCCCAGCTCCAGCGCATGGAGCTCGTCCTTTAGCTGGTCCCTCGATGTGAGAACCAGCACAGGGACAGAGCTCCGCCTCTTGATCTCCCGGCATATGTCAAATCCGCTCCTGCCAGGAAGATTGATATCCAGCAGAAGAATATCCGGAGCCATGTCCAGTATCTGTTCTATTATGTTGTCAAATCCATCTGGCTTAACTGCCCTGTATCCTGCCTTTGTCAGCATATCCAGAAGTTCATCGCACATGAGGACATCGTCCTCAACCACCATCACACACTTCACCGTTTACTCAACCCTTTCCGGTGTCATCATCGCCATGAGATATCTGTTGCTTGAGCGTTTCACCGCTGTCATATAGATATATTCTACCACACACAACAGGATTATCATAACCGCAGCTATGATAAGTATCTGTTTCACTCTGCCGCGCATGAATTCTGACAGGATTCCCGTGAGCAGAGCACGCACACCGAATATACTGCTGACCGCCGCCACGGAAACCGGGATTCCGAAATACCAGCCCACCTGTCTGTTTGCTGAGCTGCAGAGCATTTCGTATGTCGCGCCAAGCTTCACAAGGGTTCTGTACCTTCTGCCGGACTTTCTCTGTCCCATCAGGAACTGAACACCGATTATGGTATTTGCGATTATGAGGAACACCACCGCCAGATAAAGCGTTATATATCCTGCAGCCACCGTGTAGAACATATTTCTTCCTATGTTCTGCAGATAACTCTCGCAATCAGCGTTCATGCTCTCAAAATCTATGCCGTCAAGCTTCTCATTTTCATCCATTATGGCTTTCATGAGACCCTTACCGTCCACGATATCCTTTTTGAGAATGGCATTTACATATAACTCGTAATTGTCATTTGTCAATCTGGCAAATGTATCATCGTCCACGATAAGTCCGAACGACAGGGTTATCGATGAATCTGTCACGATCTTCGTGGTCTGGACCTCTCCGATCAGATGATACTCATCTCCTCTTACATCCACCTCCGGACGCTCTGCCAATACCTCATTCAGTAAACCTCCGCGGTGATCAGTAAAGAAATCCGTATAGAGTGCCAGTTCATTTTCTCCGAGCTCCAAAGGCTCCTTTCCCGCAGTCTCAAGCACCTTATTGTACGCACTCTCCTGGATCAGGTAAGGGTATGTCATGTAAGACATGTTATTTATAAGCACATCCCTGTCCTCTGAAGCTTTGAGTTTTTCAAGCTCAGATATGACATTCCCCACGTTCACAGCATCATCATGGGACTCATTTTCACCCATCTTTATATAACCAAGCTTCATATCGAATACGTCCGAGAAATCCTCCAACACGCCGGCTTCCTCCAGCTTCGCGCGGATATTCCTGCTGTCCGCCTCAGCGTCATCCCCATATGAGGCAAATGTATAATCGAGCACATGATCCATATTCTGTCTGGATATACATATGCCAACGCCCGAACCGCAGCAGCACAGAGCGCCGAGTATGAGTATCGAGCTTATTGCAAGCGTTCCCGATTTTGTTACTACATTTTCGTGTATCTGCCTGAAACCGAACACAGCAAGTGGTTTTGAGCCATTTGCACGTCTGGCCAGTGCATCAACAAAGAGCCTGAGACCGAAAAACAGCAGGAACATGCCAACAAATCCCAGTGTTATGGTGACCGCCATATATTTTACGCTGATCCACGAATAGCCGCCTATTCCCTGACAGTATGCAATGACCAGCGCAACAAGACCGAAGACTGCACTCACACCATACACAGGAGCCGGAAGCTGTTTCTTCTCTGTCTCCGGTGTATCTACAAGGAGATCGCCTATCTGCTTTCTTGCAAGCTTACCGCTCAGTATGAGAAATGCTGCAAGCTTTATCGCTACAAATCCAACAGTTGTCAGTATGACTGCCTGCAGTGAAAATGATACGTGATGACCTATAACGCCAAGACCTACCAATCTGGCTGTGAGAAGGCTGACCACCTCAGACACCAGGATCGCTATAGGAAGTCCGATGAGCAGAGCCACTACGCTGCTGCCCAGATCCTCCGCCATCAGCAGGGCAAAAAGCTTTGATCTTCTCATCCCCATCATTATATACATTCCAAGTTCGTGCCTCCGTCGTTCGAGCTGGTATTTGCTTGCATAGTATATAAGAAAGAACAACATGACCAGTGAAAATACATAGAACACCGCCGCTATCTGAAGAAGACTGTTCACCGCATCGCTTTCAAGACTTCTCAGGAATATCATCACATCCTGATGGGACAGCGCCAATATGATATAAAATGCCACTATGGACACAACCAGCGAAGCGAAGAACAGACCATTCTCTTTCCTGCTTCTCCTGCTGTTCCTCATTGCGAGTTTAAAGAACATTTGCGCTGCCTCCTCCCATCTGCGCCATCAGCTTGAGTATCCTCTCATAAAACTCCTGCTGTGACTCTCTCCCCATATCTCTTCTGAGCTCATGGAATATCCTGCCATCCTGTATGAAGAGTATCCTCTTGCAGAAGCTGGCCGCATTTGAGTCGTGGGTCACCATAAGTATGGTAGTGTTGTCATCCCTGTTCAGTCCCAACAGCTTCTCCATGAGTGCCTTTGCATTTCTTGAGTCGAGTGCTCCGGTCGGCTCGTCCGCAAGAATGATCCCCGGATTAAGTATGAGCGCTCTGGCGGCCGCAACCCTCTGTCTCTGACCACCAGACATCTGCGACGGGAATTTGTCAAGCACGTTATCTATCTCCAGATATGATGAAAGCTTTTCCAGTCTGCTTCTGCTCTCATCCTCGGATACACCGTGTATTGACAACGGAACCATAATGTTCTCTCTGCCTGTTAGATTGTCCAGAAGTTCAAAGTTCTGGAACAGATAACCTATCTCCCTGCCTCTGTACTGCGCAAGCTTCGCACCTTTAAGCGCCTGTATCTCTTTGCCCTGGAGCTCTATGGTTCCGCTGTCAGGCTTTATGACCGTTGCGATACAGTTCAGCAGTGTGGACTTTCCCGATCCACTGCTACCCATGATGCCAAGGAACTCCCCCGGCATGACCTGAAATGATATGCCGTCCAGAGCCTTAGTCTGGTTTGGCTTTTTGCCATAGTATTTCTTCAGTGATTCTATCTTTAATAAACTATCCATATTGTTCACCTTTCTTATTTTCATGGGGCCGGAGTGCTATCACGGACTTTTGCTCGTTGCCCACGTTAATACAAAAGCAGCGCCGCTCTGATATCATAATATCAGAACGACGCTGTGATTAACACTTACACCTCTTGTAAGTTTTCCTCTCGGATAATCTGTATGTTTTATTGGATCTACTCTGCATCCTCAGTCTTTGGGGCCTCGTGGACATCCATGTTCTTAGGAAGCACAAGATTCAGAATTATGGCAACTATGAATACAACAGCCACACAGTTCTCAGCAAATATCGTCTGCACGATCTTAGGGAAGATCTGGATAAGGGAACCTATTCCTGCAATTATCATCGCGCTCTGAATTTGCTGTTTTAGCTTGTTCTTTACTCATTTTCTTTCCTGTATTTTTTTGTCCATTTCAACAGAAATGATTCTACCATAGTTCGTGCAATATAGACATGTTTTTTTGTCGCTTTTTCCTAATTTTTTTAGTATAATGTAAATGCTAATTTTAAAAAATGGAGGGATAACTATGGCATGGTATGATGAGGCAGTATTTTATCACATTTATCCATTGGGACTTGCGGGAGCCCCTAAACAGAACGACTACGGTGAGCCTGTTCACCGCTTAAACACCCTGCTTCCATGGGTGGATCATATAAAGGAGATCGGCGGTTCAGCACTGTACATCGGACCGCTCTTTGAGTCAGTCGGACACGGCTATGAAACTACAGATTACAAGAAGCTCGACTCCCGACTCGGAACAAATGAAGACCTGACTGCATTTGTGGCTTACTGCCACGAGCAGGGCATAAAGGTCATCTTTGACGGAGTGTTCAACCACACAGGCCGTGACTTCTTCGCATTCAAGGACATCCAGGCAAATAAAGAGAATTCACAGTACAAAGACTGGTACTGCAACGTGAATTTCTGGGGCAACAACGAGTACAACGACGGTTTCTCTTACGACAACTGGGGAGGCTACAACCTTCTCGTCAAGCTGAATCAGAAAAACCCTGCTGTTGTCGATTACATCTGCGATGTGATCCGTTTCTGGGTGAGCGAGTTCGATGTGGACGGAATCAGACTTGACGCGGCTGATGTTCTTGACTTTGATTTCATGAAGGCACTGCGCCGCACGGCAAATGAAGTTAAGCCGGATTTCTGGCTCATGGGCGAGGTCATCCACGGCGACTACAGCCGCTGGGTAAACGGCGAAACTCTTCACAGTGTCACCAACTACACACTTCACAAGGCTCTGTACAGCGGGCACAACGACCACAACTATTTTGAAATTGCACACACTGTAAGACGTCTCCAGAACATGGGAACATTAAAGCTATACAACTTCGTGGACAACCATGATGTGGAGCGTATCTATACAAAGCTCACCAATAAGGCACATTTTGCACCTGTACATGTATTGCTCTACACTCTTCCGGGTGTGCCTAGCATATACTACGGTTCAGAATTTGGTATTGAGGGACGCAAGGAATATGGCTCGGACGATTCCTTAAGACCAGCTCTCAATATAGAAGATTACAAAGATTCAGTAAAAACTAACCCTTGCACGGCACTCATTGCCGCACTCGGCAAGGTACGTCAGGCTGTTCCTGCACTGTCATATGGCAGCTACGATGAGCTGATGCTCACCAACAGACAGTTCGCATACGCAAGAGATCTTGACGGAACACGTGTCATCGTGTCAGTGAACAATGACGATGCACCGGCCGGAATGCACCTTGCAGCAGGGAACTGCACAGCATACATCGGCGCCCTGTCAGGCGAAAAGGTATCTGTACAGGATGGTCATATCAACATAACCCAGCCTGCAAACAGTGGTGAGATCTGGGTGCCTGAGGGAACTGACCTGAATGTCAAGCCGGTTAAGATGGAGACGAAGGCTGAGAACAAGACTAAAAGCAAGACTGAGAGCGAAGCTATGACCAACACAGAAGATAAAGCAGCATCTGAAACAGCTACCGATGCAAAAGGCAATAAGGAAGCTGAACCAAAGATAGAATCCAAAGACATTGTGACTGCTACAGAATCTGCAGATGCTAAGAAAAACACTACTGATATTGAGAAGAATACTACTGCCGCCAACGAGGTAAAAGATTCAGCCAAGGACGCTTCTGCCCAAGCTGCCACCGACACCCCGGTTGATCCAGAAACCATCACAGTAGACTGGAGCAAGTCTCCGGAATCCATGACAGTTCCTGAACTTCAGGCTGCTATCCTGGCAAAGCTTGCAGGCAACGGACCTGTTGACGCACAGATGAAAAAGACTGTCACAGACAACATCTGGCATGACTCTCTTGTGAACTGGCTGAAGAGTTTCAGATAAGATTACGTAGAAACAGCCAGGTGCATATTCTCCAAATTGGAGAACATACACCTGGCTATTTTTTCACCTAAAAATCAACAAATTGCAGCCTGCGGCCATCAAACCTGATATAACCATCAAAAAAACTGCTGACCATATCGCCTGACTGCTGAATATACCACTGTTTTCCAGATAAAATTCGTACGGATTTTCTGGGTTGATATAAAGATATACCACATCGCCTTTACTTATATTCAGTCCATATACATATGTCTGCTCATACACTTTATACTGCTTATCCCTGTATGTAAATTCAAATACTCCCGCCTCCGGATATCTTCTGCCGGCTCTCATATCCTGTCTCATATCTGCACGTACATCATGGCATACAGCTTTCACAGTAAATGAACATCTTCGCTCAAGCGCTTTTCTCTTACATATCACAGAGAGCAGTGTTATTGCACTGACCACAAAGAATGCACAGGCAAATATCTCTGCATAAAATGCTCCAACATTGCAATTTTCTCTCCCCAATATCCGTTCCGGGAGCAATACTATCTTATCCGCAAAAGAGCCATCTTTCACAGCACACGCCGCCCATATCAGCGCCGATGCAGCACCGGCAAACACAGATATGAACACTATACCGATGATGCTCCCCCGCTTTCGCTTCTTAATCATCGGAATAAGAGTCTTTAGAATTATGACAAGAACTATCCCGGCAAAAAACTGCCCCACAACAAGCATAACAGCATCCGTTCCGATCTCACTTGCAACAAATCCGGCTATAATACTGGCAACAAACCATATGCCAAATATTACGCCTCCAATTTTCTCAGGCATAGAAACATTTTTTTCTTCTAAATTGTTATTTCCCATATACCCCACCTCTCAGCAAATATCCGCCATTCATATAAAAAGAAAACTGAGAATCTGTCAAGTCATGTCAATTCTCAGTCTCTCTTACCTATATATTATTCATGAATCTTATATATACCATCAAATATCCCGCAGCGATCCTACTGCTCCCTGAACTTTATCTCGCCCGTAGCAGCGTCCATGCTGTCCACTATCGCAAGCGACTCAAGATGATATCCTAGATTCCTGATGACCTGACCACCTGTCTGGAAGCCCTTCTCAACCGCGATTCCGATTCCCTCTACGCTAGCGCCTGCTGACTTGACTATGGAGATGAGTCCCTGAAGCGCACATCCATTTGCAAGGAAATCATCTATGATAAGAATCTTGTCCTCCGGATTTATAAATTTTTTGGATACGATAACCTGATTCTTACACTTGTGTGTAAATGACTCAACCTCTGCCACATACACATCGCCCTCTATATTGATGCTCTTTGACTTCTTCGCAAATACAACAGGCACGTCAAAATGTCTGGCAACAACACAGGCAATGCCTATTCCAGATGCCTCTATGGTGAGTATCTTGTTGATCTCAGTTCCTTCAAATCTCTTCTTGAACTCCTCACCGATCTGATCAAACAGACGTATATCCATCTGGTGGTTAAGGAAACTGTCCACCTTGAGAACATTGCCCTCCTTAACTATTCCATCCTTCGTTATTCTCTCTTCCAAAAAATTCACGTCGTAATTCCTCCTTGAATATCTGTCAAATACGAATCCGTCCGTACTCGCTCATTCTCTAAGTTCCAAACGCCATCTTCACCAACACTTTTATGCCATACGGAAATTATCCTCATCTCAATCTGACGTTACTGATTCGCATGCAATCATAATTATAGACATAATACAACAACAGTCTAAGTTTTTCCACCCTAATTATGTACATTCATAGCATACATTCATATGCAACTTTTACATACGGTGTATTCAAGCAAACCACCACCGAACGCAAATCTCACAATCACTAGATAAGTCCCCTGTTAGATGCCTCCCTGACCGCCCCGGCCTTATCAGTCACCCCGAGTTTTCTGTACACCTGGTTCAGATGATACTTTACATTCGCCTCCGACATGTTGAGTCTGTCCGCTATCTTCTGCCTAGACAAGCCCTCTGCCTGCAATTTAAGTATGGCTGTAGCAGTCTCACTGAGCTGAACATCATCCACTCCCGCTTTCATATATCCGGGGTAGTATCTCGTCATACTCTCAGTCTCCTTCTGCAGTTGTCTGAAATATGCCCTTCTTGCGGCTATCTCCTTATCGTCAGCACCATCTTTCTCGACTTTCCATCCACAGGTATTTATAAGAGTATTCACCGCCGCACCTTCTCTGGATATAATCCTTGTGAAGCTATATTCCATCGCAGTATCAATAGCATGGCACATCGCCTTTTTCCAGTCATCATTTTTTAATCGCTGCAAAGCTACAGCCATCAGCACACCACATTCTATCCCTATATACGTACGGGACATCATCTCAGCATAATATCTCAGCTTTGTCAGCAGCGAATATGCCTGTTCATTCCGTCCGCTTTGAAGGTATACTCTCACTTTGGTTAGATAGATAAACCTGTCATATATCCTGAATTCAACATTTTCATCCGGAGCATTTTCCATCCAACCTGTAACACAGGCTCTATCTCCTCTGTACAGGCTGCATCTGGTCTCAAATGCATATATATTGGGAAGGAGATTTTGTCCTTCCTCTTTTTCAGCCTTTCCCTCTATTCCATTCAAAACCTCAAGAGCCTCCTGTGGCTTTCCGTTCTGCAAATGCAGCCACGCCAATATACCATCAGCAACAAAGCACTGCTCGATTTTTCCTCCTGCTTCCGCCTGCATTCTGCCCTTTGCCGCAAGCGTTGCCACCTCGTAATTATCTCCGCTCTTTTCAAGAAAACTCTCCGCCAAAGCAAGATTTACAAGACCTTTTCCGTATTTTCCAAGTACAAACTCAACAATCCTGCCAACCTTCGACGCCAGCTCTCTGTCTCTCTTGCTCCACTCACAGAAATCTTTTCCGCCATTCATCATTGATGGCAGATTGGATGTAACCGACCATTCCTGTATTCTTACTTCTTTATTAAAAACCATGGTGTATGCTGACTTCAAAAGCTTTAATACATCAACACTCCCCCTGTGCGGCAGACCAATATCCAGATACAGCAAAAGTCCCTTTGCATTTTTCCTGGCACTTCCCTGGTTTTCATCTGCATATAATTTTAGTCTGTCGTACCATCTTTCACTCTCATCAGGATTTAGAAGGAGTGACTGCAGCATGCTCATACCACACATAAGCTCAGGACTTTTCTCGATGACATGATCCGGAAGTTCCAGGTAATATTTCTTCAGGTCATAGTAATAGCCACTGTTCGCCGCATGTCTGGCATTATCGACAAGTATTGAAACTATTCGCTCTGTAACTCCTGCATTTTCATACATCTCCAAAGCTTTCCTTATATCTCCGTTAAGTCTGTAAAACAGTCCGGCATTCTCATACAGGCCTCTTATACGCTCTTTCTCGTACTTCCGCTTAAGACGTCTGCGCATAGAGACCCTCATGTGAAACTGCAGTTGATATTGTGTATTGCCATCCTTATCCATCCGGCTGGTCATAAAGTTTCCAAGCCACTTTGCCCTCTCGATCAAAAGCTCACTGTCACTTCTTCCGGTTATCATCTCAGCCTGTTTTGTTGTAAACTCATCCACCACGGATATTTCCATGAGAAATTCCTGCATTTCCACATCCCAGTTATCATACACATGATACTCAAGGTAATTACACATCTCATCCTCAACGCGTCTCGAAAAATCATTATACATATCATCTGTTATCTCGCTTGTATATGCCATTTCCATGTATTTGATGTGGCACATCTCCACAGCCAGCGGAAGTCCTGTAGTCTCATAGTACATTCTCTGCACTTGTGCCTCATTGATACTAAATCCAGCGTATTCAACATACTTCTTTATATCCTCCAGACTGAACATAAGCAGCTTGCTGTCCACCACATAAAATCCTTCTTGAAATCTTACAGCAGAAAGCCATGGGGGAACCGGACACCGGCCAACGAGTATAACCCATACGTCTTCTCTTCTAATGAGTTCTATGATCTGCTCCCTCACTGTGTCCACATCCCCCCATGAGAGCTCGTGCAGATTATCTATGACAATTATTTTTCTTGCGTTGCTGCTTTCTACCACAAGGTCATCCGGTCTGATACCGCCGGCATCCACCACCATGTACTTACGTGTTCCAAGATATCTGCTGACAAGAGTCGTCTTTCCCGAACCACTGACCCCGAATATATATGCAGTTACATTCCCTTCATCCGCTGTCTTCAGAAGCCTCCAGGCTTTTTTCGGTTTTATAAAACAGCCTTTATTACCCGAAGCCGTATTCCCCATATGTACAAATCTCCTTTTCTCACTTTTTAATCCCGGTATAGATAATCAACACCCTGTATATATCAGCAAAGGTGCCTGCATCCAGCCCCAACGGGCCGGATATCAAGCACCTCATGCAGCTACTATTTTTATTTTACTATAATCTGCACAGCCTGTGTAGTGCCATTTACAGCAATTACATAGACCGTACACTTTCCTGCGGCCTTTGCCTTTATTCTTCCTTTGGCATCAACTGTAGCAACATTTTTATTTGTACATGCATACAAATACCTTGCACCATGTGTGCCATCAAGCACCTTCTTGCTGGCATCTGCCTTGGTATATCCAGGTTTAAGCTTAATCGTCTGCTTAACTCCCAACACGTAGCTCTTCTGTGGAAGCAGAACCTTCTTGATGTTGGTATATTTGCTGCTATTGGTAACTATATGAAGCATGACACTATTGTCTATATACTTCTTCTTACCATTTACCAGCTTATATGCCTTTACTCTCAGCTTGATCGTATCTAACTTAGCAAGTGATTTGCCATTAATGCTGGATATTGTAACTCGGGTTGCCGATGCGCCCTTTACCGATTTAATAAGACTTTTCGAGTTAAAGTTTACATAGCACTCCTGTGCATATATATCATATCCGTCAGCCTTGTTAACCTTACCCCACACAACTGTCACTTTGTTTCCGGATACTACTGCATGGATATTCTTATTGATACCAGCTGTATTTTGTGCCGGTATTTTTGCTACAAACCTGGCATTGATTTTCATATTCTTATTTGCAGCAACCTTTACCGAAGTTTTTGTACTCTTGAAGCTTCCTGTCCAGCTTCCAAGTTTACAGTTGTTTGCCGCCTTTGCCGTACAGATAAGAACCGTTCCCTCGATCACTGATGCACCATTCTTAACTGTTTTGCCTTCTGCAGTCTTGATTGTGATCGATCCGTTTTCAGTCTTTCCAATAGCTACCTTCACATACCTGAACTTGAATGCCGCTCTTATATTCATGTTCTTTGTCACCGTAAGTTTCACTGTAGTACCAGTCTTGCCTTTGGCATCTCCGCCCCAGGCTGACAGATCACAATGCTTTGCAGGAATTGCCTTGCAGATGATATCTGTGCCTTCCTGAACCAGCTGTCCGTTAGATATCTTCTTACCGTCAGCTGTTGTGACAGTTACCGTACCATTCTTCACTGTGGCAATACTTACCTTCGCATATCTTGCCTTGAAGGCTGCTCCCACTGTGATACTTTCGTCAAGGGCTTTTTCAAATGTGCTCTCAGCCTGATCTGCCGCATCCTCTGTCCATGCGTCAAAGTCATAGTACATATCCGGTGTTGCTGTGTATGTAAGAACAGTTTTCTCGTCAATCATTTCACCATTCTCCACCTCTGTGCCATCTGGCTTTGTCACCTTTATGTTTCCATGCCCTGTATCTGCTATTGTTACAGAGTAAAGCTTAACTGCATCAACTTTAAACTCCATATTCTTTGTGACGTTTACATCACTTACAAGATATGCTCCTGTCTCAGTTCCATCCTCTGCAAGCACTGGCTGGACTGACATGATATTCTCTGTCTCCTCTGAATTTTCAGCGTTCTCTGGTTCATCAATGATTATATCTCTGATTCTCCAGCCCTCAGCAGGTGTAATAACAACACTCGCATTTCCGTTCTCTCTTACCATATTATCAAGAACTACGCCATTGTCATTCTTGAATACCACATTGTCTGGTATCTTTGTAAGGTCTGTTATAGTGTAAGCTGTCTCCGGTGTGCTTTCACCACCTGCAGTCTCTATCAGATTATTATCTCTGTCATAATTTCCCTCTACAGGAATGGCATATCCAACTCTGTCAACAAGCTCTGCACTTACCTCTATGCTGTTTGTAACATCATTTAAAAGTATCTCGTTGGTAAATCCAAAGTCAGCGCCAGACTCTTCCTTGACAACCTTTCCGCCTCTGATGTACTTGACTGTCCATGCCTGGATCATATAATCATCAGAAGGTGTTATGGCAAATCTTACATCCTTGCCAGAACCTATTCTCACTAAGTTATTCTCAGCATTTATTGGCTTAAGTCCGCTTATATCTCCATCCTCGCCGACATAACCTGTACTGATGTCTATATTGTCATATTTCTTAACTTCATCCTCATTCTTGAATATTACATTTACAAGAAGTGATGGTGCGATATATGCATATATCTCTGCATCCTTTGTTATGTCTGTCAGCTTGTATGTGAGTTCATCTGAATCAACATCTGCTCCGTCAACTGTCCAGTGCTCAACTGTGTTGTATTCATCCTTCGGTGCAACTGTTATTGTAAGATCCTTATGTCTCTTGAGCTTAACCTCTCCTGATACGATCTCAAGTTCCTCACCGTCAGAAGATGCAGTGATCTTCGCCGATCCGGTTCCTGTTGTACCTACCTTAACTGTATACTCTGGAATCTCCACAAACTTAACATATACTGCCACATCTGTGTAGATAGTCTTCACCTCATAGGTAGTCTGCTCCAGTTCAGTGCCTTCTATAGCCTGTGTACACTCAGGATCAAGATACCAGCCCTCGATCATCTGGCCATCTGCAGGAGCTGCCGTAAATACTGCATCTCCGCCGGATACCTGGCTATCGCCACTTGTGATCTCAGCCTTCTCGTCCAGTCCATATACCGCTGTCACAGTTCCCAGAGCAGCATCATTTGCCTCAAAGGTTATAACTGACTTCAGCTCCTGCTTAGCAAAGTGAGCAACAACATCTATGTCAGATGCCACCTTGTCAACCACAAATACGTTGCTGCCAAGCTCCTCTGCTGTGTAATCCTTTGTTCCCTCTGCTGTCTTTACTGTAAATCCCGTACACTCCATATACTGATCCGGAATAGCCGTAAACTTAAGCATTCTGTCGCCTCTGATATCCGCAGACTCTCCATCAAGTGTTTCTCCTGATGTCACGTTCTCTGCCTCTATCTGTCCGGCTCCGTCCGCCGACCATGTTATCTTATACACAGGTCTGTCAAACACCGCCCTCACATCAACTCTCGTATCCTTTGGCACTTTGTATGCAAATGTCTCCTCTGCCACACCCTGGCTGATTCCATTTACAAGCCAGTCTGCAACTTCATATCCTTCTGCAGCCGTCGCTGTGAATTCCACATATGAAGCAGCACCTATCATATCCCCTGATTCGAGCACCAGCTTTGTAGATGTGATCATGGCGCTCACCTCACCTGTTCCCTCTGTCTCAGGACCAAATGTGAGTACATCACCAACCAGCTCAAGACCAGCCATAACTGTCACATCAGATGAATCTCCGTCAACCGTGATCTTAAGGGTATCATTTACTTTCTTGTCTGAATATAACTTTATATTCTCTGTCTCGCTTGTCAGCTTATGTCCATTTATAATCCATTCTTTTACATTGTATCCATCATCAGGCACAACCTTGAATGTGATGACAGAATCTCTGTATATGTCTGTGATCTGCGCAGATTTGCTCTCCGTCGCATCACTTATGGTATCTCCTATCTGTATGTATGAAGGGAGATTTTTTCTTGACACATCTGCACTTATAGAGCCGTGTGTCTTTCCTGACGCTTCTCCAGCAGAAGCCTTCTCTATCACTTTCAGAGAATACTCAGCCTTCACGGATGGTGTGATCTTTCTGTATGTGACATTTACTGTCACATCACCTGTAAATCCATCTGCCGGAGCACTCCACGTAAATGTGTATCTCTCTGTTCCGGACTCAGCATCCGCAGTCTCAGCCAGCTTTCCTTCTCCGCTGTTCTCCGCAAGACTGAATACATCCTCTCCTGCGTAATTTACCTTTATGTCAGCTATCTCATAATTTCTCTTCACCGCAAATGTGAATTTCAGATCATCCTTACTTGCATATGCGATACATCCGCCATTTGCCAGATCAGAATCTCCTGACTTTGCAGTCATCTCTGTGTCATTTCCTGATGTCCACGACACAACCGGCTGTTTGTAGAAGTATACGACAACCTTTGTATCCTTGCCGAGATATTCTAGTTCATACCTCTGGGCATCAGCACCTTCTGCCTCAGCATCAACCTTCTCGCCATTTACCTCCCAGTATGCTATCTCATAGCCTTCATTTGGAGTTGCTGTAAATACTATGTCACTTCCCTGAAGCTGCTTGTCACCGGATACAAGTGCGTCTGCACTTCCTGCAGCCACAGCATCTACCACACCAGCTGCATCATCATCCGCACCATATGTCACCTTGTATCTGTTCGGCGCAGTGTACTTAACTGTATAATCGAGGTCTGAAGCTATATCATACACTGTCATCGTCCTGAGATCCGCTGTTACAGTTCCAAGTTCCTGTCCATCTGCTGCTGACCATCCGTCGAGAAGAAGTCCTGACGGAACTGTAACCTGAATGGTTACGTTGTCGCCTCGGCTGACTTCATATATACCGTCTTCACCGCTCTCTATAGTCACTGTGCCGTCAACTCGCTGAGCCTTGACTGTGACATCCACACCTGTTGTCACTGTAGTCTTTCCATCGCTTCCAACAGTTACAGGCGAGACTGATATTTTGAAATTCTGTGCTTCTGCAAAATATGCCGTGATAAGTGTATCCTCGCTGATCTCCTCTGCATCATATGTGAGAGATGTGTTATTTGTCACTCCATCTTCCGCGAGAACGGTCTCCGGAACTCCATCTTCTCCCGTAACAGTCCAATGATCCAGAACATATCCTGCTGCCGGAACCGCAGTGAGTCTTACCTTCTGTTCTATATGAATGTTTGCACCTGAACCGAACGATTTTCCAATTGTTGCATCCGTCACATAGTTTGCTTTGAGTGTTCCATGAGCCTCATTGTCAGGCTTGTATGTCAGCTTGTGATATACAGGCTCAAAGTTTACTGCTACATTCATGTTTGCTTTCAGCTTATCCATCTGGATCTGGTCATCGCTGCACGCCTTGCCACCGGATGTTCCACACTGTGGATCCGTAACTGTCTTTCCATTTAGTGACCAGCTCTTAACCTTATATCCCTTATGAGGAGTAGCAGCTAAAGTGATCGTTGAGTTCTCAGGGAGTCTTGTTCCACTGTCAACTGTGAGTCCGTCACTGTTTTCATTTCCAGGTTGCTGGTACTTGATTGAAACTGTGCCATGTGTATTTGCCGGTCTGGCAGTAACGGTGTACACGTTTCCTGTCAGTGTGTATGATGCCTTAACCAGGTTTATTATATATTTCTTCTCAAGTTCATTCATAACCTGTGAATGCTGATCGCCCACCTTGACGTATACAACATCTATATCATATATACCCGGCAGCAGCCCACTTGCTCCATCTGATCCGAGCTCGTAATCCCGGTCTCTCTGAGGCATTATGTCGGTATCCCATGCCTTGAGACCTGTTATCACCGCATCCTCGCACTCTCTTACAGAATCATTTACACTTTTCTCTGTATCCTGGGCAGCTATCTCAAGCTGTGCCCTTCCAACATTTATATTCTTCTGAGTCTTGTCTCCGCCATTTGATGCCGTTATCTGGAACATTCCAATAGACTTCGGTATAAACACGCCGTTTGCAAGTTCGTATTTGTCTGTGTCTTCAAATTCTCCTGTCTTATTATTCTTTATCTTAACTGTGTATTCTGAATCGTCCGTGATATCCTGAAGCTTTCCTGTATTGTCGTATGACACTCTCTCCAGAGACATCTTCACTGAATCTCCATATCTTACATTATCCTGCATGGTCAGATTCATGTTCGTCTTTCCCTCAAATGAGGTATATATAGCCATCGAGTCAGATATACTGTCGTTGTACTGTTTGTTTCCTGCAAAGTATACATATACGTTGTATATTCCCTGTCCGGATGGCTCCCACTGTGCAGTATAGCAGCCATTTGCTCTGTCATACTTACCAGCTATGCGCTTGCTCTCAGGTCCTGTGATGACAAATTCCACATCTCCCTGTACATCCTCACCTGACAGTGATTTCGGCTGACAGCTGAGTGTGATCTTGTCTCCTGTATATGTGACCTCTGCCCCTGTGGTCTCAGATCTGACCGTCTTGGTCTGATATACTGATTTGAGATCAGTCTGGACCACCTTGACAGTATCTGACACATTCAGAGTCTTCTTTGAAGTCATCGTAAAACTTCCGCTTTCACTATCTGCCACATAATAGTACACCGTACTGTCTTCACTTCCCGATGTGTTTCCGAGGAGATAGAAGTTCTTGCTGCCATCCTCTGATACCCATTTTGCGAGTATCCTGTCATATGTAACATCATCAGATGCATATGACACCTTTTCACCTGCATAGTCATCTGCATTTACGCTGGTCAGCTTATAAGTATTGCCATCAATATCTGCGATGAAATCTGATTCACTCACACCATATGCCGCGCCGCCCACATCAGATGCTTTAAATGTCTGTGATTCATCCACGTAACCATCGCTGTCCTTTTTGACGCTTACGCTGCATGGATAGTAATTCTCGTCACTATCTTTCCACATATAGTTTGTTCCGTCGCTGACAAGAATATATTCCCTGACTCCGGATGTTACTGTTATAAGATTTCTCTCCTTAGTCACGTTCTCCACCTTTGTAGTCTCTGAGCCCGATGCCCTGACTACGCTGCCATCCGACAGATCTTTATTCTCGGTATCGTTGTGCGCCAGAAGCATGACCTTGCTGTCCGCCTTATTTACAGTGAGTGTCGCAGTCTTGGTGTAGAGTGTGATGTCGTTGTAATAAACTCTGCATCGATATTCGTTTCCATCCATTTCATCACTTACATCAGTAAGTCTGAGCGTAGGATTGCTGCCTCCTGTCGATACGCTTCTCCATCCATTATCTGTATTAACCTGCCAGTTGTATCCAACGCTCTGGTTTACTCCATCCCCATCATAATAAACCGCATTTGCCGCAAATTCTGCATTTCCACCCGCAAACGTATTTGTATCATCAGGGTTCTTTGTTATATGGAAATTAGAACTGTCCTGAAGTGTCGTCGCGGTTGCCGGACGGCTGAACAGACTCTTTGAACCATTTGCCTGAAGAGCCCTCACTGCAAATGTGTAAGTCCTGTTGGAATATAGTCCCTTCACTTCATAGTCAGTAACTGTATATGGCACAACTGCCTTGCTGTTGTAATTACCCCCTGCATCAACGATACAGACCTCATAGTAATCTGCATCATTGGACGGTGACCACTCAAGACTGACACTTTTTCTCGTTGTGTCGACAACAGAAAGTCCCATCGGCATACGCGCCGGACGAACAACATTCTTAACATCATAGCCAATGACGAACACTGAATCACTGTCGCTGTTCAGCTTTGCAGTGTTCACTCGCAGCTGCCAGTCAAATGAGAAGCCTGTGCAGTCTGCCGGAACATTGTCCACCGTTCCACTGTATGTAACACCATTCGAGCTTACATAGGTGTGACCAAGACCCGCATGCTGGCTTGATGTCACACCGACGATGACCTTATTACCGAGTCCTCCGCCTCCGGCACCAAGCTTTTCGTTCGCCTCAATGAACACTTCAGTTGAATACTCGTTCTCATCAGTCACAGATATCGTCTGAGTCTGATCTGCACCAGAGCTGGCATTTACAGAAGAATAATTGTTATTTCCACCTGACTGATAGGCGTACTTTAATTTACCTCCAAGAGTCTGGTATGTAGCAGGGTCTCCCGCTGTGTTATTCAGAATATTATTATATATCTCGTTGAGCCCCTTGCTCCTTCTTGCAACCTTGTCGTAATCTGCCACATCTATGATTGAAGTTGAAGGTCCGAGACATACCGGCATAACCACCGGCTCCCATTTTCTCGCAATCGGATCATATATGGAGTATTCGTAATACATATATTTCAAACAGTACAGAACGACCTGATCAGAACCTCCACCTGCGGCATTATATGTTATCTCATATTCCGTTGTCTTTGTATTTGCATATTCAAAGCTTGCTCCATACGAAAGTTCAACCTCTACCTCACCTGCTCCGATGAGCTGGATCTCCGACGACACATACGCGCCAACTGATATTGACAAGTTAGCTGATACCGTGTTCGATGAACCTTTGCTTGTTGAATATGATGTTCCACCGTTATTTACATATTCATATACTTCCTGAACATCATCAAAATACGGACTTGCCTGAAGGATTGCATAGACCTCTGGATTTGTGTATACCGGATACTCTCCCTCGTACTTTAACCGCACACTGTCATTATCAATATCCGGAAGACACAGTGAAACAAATGTTCCATACATATCCTGTCTGCTGTTCGACTGGCATACTACACCCTCCTGACTGCTGTATGGGCTGCCGCCATCCATAGAAAATGTCGCTATGTCCAGCCAGTAATAATCATCTTTATCATTGAGTTTCTTCTCTCTGTGCACTCCCACAACGCACACAAAACTCTGTCTGTAATTGTTCCCCTTGGCATCCTTATCGACACAGCCAACCCTGACATCGCCGATCCACACCTGATCTTTTTTCTTCTTGTCGTTGCCCTGATTGCGCTGGTCGGTACATATACTCATGCTTCCTATCTCCGAACCTGTTATTCCGCCATCTTCCAGTGAGAAAGCATATACCTCTGCGCCAAAAAGCACACTGTCATTTTCATTATTGCCGTTCATGCCCTTAAGGTCTGCACACGCAAGCGCCATAGGTGCATTCACAGGTCTGTAATATTCGTTACTTTTAACCTCGTGATATTTCACGATTTCTTTACTCTTAGTCCCCAGGCTTCTCGTATGATAATCTGACAACACATAATTATCCGTCAGACTATCGTAGTATACGTATCTGTATGCAGCCTGCGTGGCTTCATATTCCCTCTGCACATATTGAGAATTGCTCGAATAATATCCACCAACTATAAGTCCTGTGACCATGGCTCCTGATCCAGGATACTTAAACCGGCCAAATGCACAATTTGCAGCATACATTCCATAGTTCTGTTTTCTGCCATCTGTGTCTCCAAGTGACACTTCATTCAGACCTTCTATAGGGACAAGTCCGCCGTCTTTATATGTATAGACGGTCATATGACCTGCCTTTGCCATGTTGTAATTCAGAACTGATCCAGATACGGCAACCGCGGCCTCATCCCGGCCATCCTGCTCCAGATCACCGCCGGCCAGAGTTACCACAGGAGCTCTTCCTATTCCATAATCACACCACGATCCACCCGTTCCACTTTCATAATTAGATGCAAGCCCGCCCGGTATGCTTATATTATTTCCCTTTGTGAACCTGCCGTTTCCCTTGCCATAATATACATCGACTATGGCATAGCGTATGTTCTGATCGTTTATATTTCTATCCTCGTAAGTTCCACAGTATACGAGAAGATCTTCAAAGCCATCTCCATTCAGATCGGCCTTTTCGATCTCAAACATCGCATCCAGCTCCTGCTGGTATCTTCTGATAAAATACAAAAGTCCATCGCTATATGTAGAATTCTTGTTTAAAGTAGGGGTAAGCGTAGCAATTGAATATCTTGTACCATCAGCTGCTATCTTGAAAATATTCACATCTATCTTTCCGCGGTACTCCTTGCCGTCTATGACAGTTTTAATACTTTTCCATCCAGCTGGACTGAATACTTTATCTCCATGTACTCTTAGCTCCGCAACGTAGTTGGTTTTTCCGTCGCCTCCATCAAATGCAACGCTTGTCGCATACAGGCCGTTAAAACCATTACTGTCCTTTTTTAGAACATTTCCCATGTTGCTGCTTATGTTACTGTCTCCCGATCCGCCGTGTTCCACTTTCACATTATCTTTGCCAAGATCATAGAAACCATACGCTCCGTACAGATTGCCAAGGCTGCTGTTTACCTTTGTAGTTCTGTCCTTGAAATCTCCAATCCTGTCAAATCCGTCTCTCACAGTGTACTTGTTTTTGTAATTGCCGTTTGCCGCAACATATACCTCATTCACCTCTGCAAATGTAGATATATTATCCTTGTCATACGGCACCGCAGCTTTGCTTTTGTCTATATCGGTGCTGAGACCCAGAGCTTTGTATGTACTTTCGTCAATCTCCGTCTCGACCACCGTCTTGCCTGTTTTCTTCGAGCTGTCCGCCGCATATGCTTTTTGTCCAGGAATAAATCCGGACAGCATAGATAGCACCATACTGGCCGTCAGCGCCCAGCTTATCGCCCTCTTTCTCATAATTTCTTCCTCCCTTTCACTTAAAAAACTAACCATGAGCACCAGCCGTTTTAAGCTGCCACATTCTGATATCAATAATATATTTACAATTATAATTGCTGTGTTTTTCAATGTACACTAACCAAAAGGCTAGTAACAGGCGGTGAAAACAACTTTTTTACAAAAAAATCCACAGAACGTACCGTCTATACTGTACGCCCTGTGGATCGTAATAAGCATCTTGGCTATTCTGATACATGCCATATATAAAAGGATCACTCCACCGACTTAAGCGATTCCGCCATATTTATCTTATCAAGCTTGACTGACATGACTCTGTTGACAAGGAAATTGAACACAAATGTCAGCACTATACTGTACACATAGCTCATCGGCGCTATATACGTATCAAATGCGACCATATCCACCTTGATCTGTCCTATGACAAATGCATGTAAAAACACTCCAAGCACAAGTCCCACAGCGATCCCGAATGTCGTCAGGACTCTGTTCTCCCTGAACACATAAGCTGAAGTCTCGTTTTTGAAAAATCCCAGAACCTTTATGGTTGCAATCTCCCTGAGGCGCTCTGTGATATTGATATTTGTCAGGTTGTAGAGAACGATAAATGCAAGTGCACCAGCCGAGAGTATGACTACAATTACTATATAATTCAGACTCTCCATCATCTTAGATATTCTGTTCTTCATATCCTTGTTGATAGTCACTGACGCTGTTGCTGCATCACCCATAAGATCGGCAGATATCTCATGCGAATCTGCGCCTTCCTCAAGATTGAAGTACACCGATTTGTACTGAGGTGCTTCCCCCATCTGATCCTCATATGTTTCAGGTGATATATACACATAGTTGTATACATGATTCCTGAATATGCCTGATACGGAAACTCTTATCTCTTTCATCTCGCTGTCTCTGACCGTTATTACATCGCCTGTTTTGATGTCGTACTGTTCTGCCAGCGCAGTATTGATCACAGCTTCCCCTTTGCCCGGATATTCTATCTTCGCACCATCTTTATCAGCAAACTTCATATACCTGTCAACGTGCTCAGGTTCTTCCATGATGACCATGTTCACGGACTTTACGCCACCATCATGAACCAGATCCCAGGTAGATTCACTGACGAGATCATAGCAGGAGGTATCCTCCTCCAGCCGGTCTTTCAGACTACTGAAGCGCTCATCTTCTCCATCTCCCGCAATCGATGTATTCAGCGTTATCACTCCATCTCCGACCTGTATCTCCCCATACTGATTGTCAGCAAATCCGCTTATGGAATCATTTATTCCAAAACCCGTGAGCAGCAGCGCAGTACAGCCGCTTATTCCTATTATCATCATGAAAAAACGCTTTTTATATCTGAATACATTTCTGACACTTACCTTTCTCAGAAATTTCAGTCTCTTCCATATAAATGGGATATGCTCAAGGAACACCCTCTTGCCCGGTTTCGGAGCCTTAGGCCTCATAAGGCTTGCCGCAGTCTCGGAAAGCTCGTATCTGCAGGAAAACCAGGTTGTGCCAACAGTGCACAAAAGGGATGCTGCCAGCACGCCAAGAACCAGCGTCCAGTCTGTGGTTCTCTCAAGCGGCAGATGTATATACATCATATTATATGCATACCAGATAACCTCCGGAAATACATATGTACCTATAAGATATCCACCTGCACATCCTACTACAGCCGCAGTTCCCGAATAGATCATATATTTTCCCATGATCGCCGCCTTGCCATAGCCTAGAGCCTTCAGCATACCTATCATAGAGCGCTGCTCCTCAACCATCCTGTTCATGGTAGTCATACACACGAGCACGGCAACCAATATGAAGAATACCGGAAATACCTTTGCAACTCCATTCACTATGTCTGAATCGCTCTCAAAGCAGACATATCCGATATTCGTCTCCCTGCCGAGTATGTAATAGTTCACACCATCTGCATCATCCAGCGTTATGTCCTTCACCATATCCTCCGTCATACCCTTTGCCATGAGGATATCCTTATATCTGTCCAGTACACTGGTCTTACATATTGACTCCCATTCGTCCTTCCTGTCGTCTATATAGTCTTCATACTCATCGGCATACATATCAAACTTTCTGTCAAATTTCACATATACATCGGTGTAGCATTCGCTGTCAAATGCTTCAGGGCTGACATATACAAAGCCCGCGATCTTACCATTTCCAAGGGTTGTGGTGCCTCTTTCAAAATTAATATAAAGAGGGGAGTTGACAGTTCCGACAACGGTGAACTTCTTCACCTTCAGGATATCCTGTGTACTGCTGCCATCATCTTCTGCAGCATCGTCATCTGCCACCTCTATGACATCACCTGTCTTTATACTGTCCAACTTGGCATCTACAACACATTCATCATCCTTTTCCGGCATACGTCCGTCCACAAGACTCAGTTTATTGATATTTTCCGGAACTGACATAGTCTTCAACACCCTGTCATTTTCACCCTGATCCTTGTATAGGACGTCCAGACTATAACCGCCCTCAGCGTACAGCACATCATTCTCCCCGGCAAATGAATCCACGTCATCATCCGTATATCCCAGAGTTGACTGAAGATGCAGATCATAGAAATTTCCCTCGTCAAGGAAGTTCGATATGGTATTCATCATGTCGGGTTTCGTCATCTTGAGTCCCGAAAAAAATCCCACGCCCAAGGCTATGATCGCCATGATGGCTGCAAATCTTCCAAATGTATTTTTTATCTCACGAAATGTCGTGCGTCTCATCATTGATTTCATAGGCCACCTACCATTCCAGATCTTCAACGTTCCTGATGTTATCATTCATAACCACTTTCTCCACAGTTCCGCTCTTAACCGTGATAACTCTGTCCGCCATGGCTGTGAGTGCCTGGTTGTGCGTTATGACTATAACTGTCGTTCCCGTATTTCTGCATGTATCCTGAAGGAGCTTCAACACCGCCTTGCCCGTGTTGTAGTCAAGCGCGCCTGTCGGCTCATCACAGAGCAGAAGCTTCGGATTCTTCGCCAGCGCCCTCGCTATGGCAACTCTCTGCTGCTCACCACCGGAGAGCTGTGCCGGGAAGTTCGCCATACGGTCCTCAAGTCCCACCTGCTTCAGAACCGTTGCAGCATCCAGCGGTTCCTTGCAGATCTGGGCTGCAAGCTCCACGTTCTCAAGTGCTGTGAGGTTCTGTACCAGATTGTAGAACTGGAACACGAATCCCACATCATACCTTCTGTATGCCGTGAGCTGTCTCTTATTCAGAGTTGATATCTCTCTGCCATCCAGCTTCACGCTGCCGCTTGTCAGAGTATCCATACCGCCAAGTATATTCAAGATAGTAGTCTTGCCCGCACCGGAGGCTCCGACTATGACGCAGAACTCTCCCTTTTCTATCTCAAAATCCACATCGCGGAGAGCATTGATCTCCACCTCACCTGTCTTGTATACCTTCTTAACATCTTTAAATTCTACGTAGCTCATCCTGCACCATCCTTTCACTGTTCTTTCTTACAATCTCATCCAGACTCCACAGCCTTGCCTCGGTCACCCTGTCAAATTTGATCTCTATCCACTCTTCCGTTCCAGGCTTATATATTCCCGCAAAATCATCATTTTGTATTATCTCACAGTCCATCTCCAAAATAAACTTCTCTTCATCATCAGAGAGAACGACAACTGTAAAATCCAGATTTTCTTCCCCCGGCAAAATGTACCGATTTATCAAATGCCCCTCCAGAAGTCCGGGATCGTCAACAAACAAAACTATATGCCTATATCCGTCTACATTCTCGCTATTCACAAAATAATCCAGAGTACCATTTCTTTTCTGAAGCTCATTTGCCAGCATGTCTAACAAGCCCTTCACATCAGCTTCTCCTGCGGCAAAAGAGATTTCTCCATTCTTACGGTCCGCCAGATAAAGCTCATCATATCCTACCAATTCACCATCACCCGGATCACAGGCAAATGCTAGCTGAATCCTGTCATTTGTCTCATTTATCTCAAGCTGGCCTATGATATTTCTCGCTATATCAAATGCACTCTTTTTATTTCCATCACTTACTATTCCTATAACCCCGGTACGGCTGAGATCCAGCACCACCGGCAAGTCGTGTATAACTGCCGTTTTTATCTTCACCTCATTTGCAACGTCTGTGAGCTGTACCTCTCTCTCCAGCTTTCCGCCAGCCTCCTGAACCACCACATGATCAGATATATCCACACTGCCAAGCCCCAGTCTGACCATAAGATGATTGCAGTCCCTCGATCTATTCAGACATTCAGCCTGCGCCTCCGAAAAAAGGATTTGGACTACAGGATTGAATCTATCTCTCATATTATCCAAAATTTCCGTCTTATCGATCTCGATCAATCTGCACAAATGCTTTGCATAATTATTTCTCCTGATAGATTCAAGCTCCCCACGTTTCTCTTTCCCCGGTCTTGTCGAAAAATCCGCTATAGTACCCGGGATTACCCGCATCACTCCGAGGCCAATACACATAAGTATGAGCATAATGAAACCATACAGATCTATGCCGGCGAATCCTATTGGATGCCAGCGCCCTCTATAGTAATACCCTTTCATGTCAGGATTCCTACCCTTACCATTTACTGCCATAACTATCACGATCACTGCGATCACTGCCACAATGAGAATTTCCACCAGAAGTATCTTCATATTAAGTTTGTTCTGATTTTTGGGCGTAGAGGCCTTAGGCAGTACAAGCTTGTCCGGCGGCAAAAGCTTCTCATCCAGCTTACCCGTTTTTCTGACCTTATCTGTTGTTTCCGTTCCTTCCGCATTCTCCATATTTTTCATATTCCCCATGTGTCCCAAATCTATTATCCCATCAACACTCAATATATTTTAGTTCGAAAATATATCAGTCTGTCAAGTCCGACAATATATCCCATAAATATTTGTTATATATATTATACATCAGTAACCCCATATTCAGAAATCAAATTTATATATTGCTGTTCCCACGACAAAAAAAATCCCCCATACCTGCCTTTCGCAGATACGGGGGACTTTCGTCTCATATCACTACTTATGCTTTTTTGACTTTGGTGTAGCTGGTTCTTCAGCTGCTGCAGCGTTATGATTTGCTGTCGCATATACCTTCTGAACTACTTTCTTTTTCTTCAATGGATGCTTTGGGTTTTTATCCATTTTGAACACTTCCTTTCTGTTTTCCTAAAATGTTATATAACAGAAATCTGCAGTGCATATACCGAACGGTCATCTGCACCACCGGTTGTGCTATCCTTTTCTTATCTTTGACTATGTTATAGTCCTCTATGCTAGCAATGTCAAGAGGTGAGTGCTAATTATTTTGTGAAGAATTTGTGAAGATTAGGTATTCGCATATTAACCGGGAAAGCGTACTGCCCCTCGGCAAAGATATGGTTCAGATACCCCCAATTCCCCCGCGGTTCATTGACACCATTTTCTCAATTGGATATATTGTGGGTGTTATTAGCAAAAAGGAGCTGACAGCCATGCCGAGGATAAACGAAGAAAGAAAAAAGTTCATAGCTTTTATCCTGATAATCATTCTCTCCTTTTTGTGCGTATGCTCACATTCTGACCATTCATATATTGCCCATACCGGTCATACTGAACATGTTGAGGGCATTCAGCTTTCAGAATACCATGCCGAGTCATCCCTTGAAAGCGGGGACATAAAGACCCCTGATGCAAATCGGATTATAGAGGCAAATATAGTCTACAATGTAAGAACCGGCGAACAGCTTACCAGGAGCAGACAAAATGTCAAAGGCTTTGAAGAGCTTCTTGACTGTGCCGGTGTACATTCTCTCATGCAGACAGCATTCATGTCTGCTTATATCCCAGTTTTAATTACCAGAGGGGAACTGACCCCCAGATATGTGATAGTTGTGTATCTTCACCTATGTGACGGGAAGAAGTCTGTCCTTTTATCTCATGTATAAATTTGTCTGACAAACATACCACAGGCATTTGCAGCATATGCCTGAATATTGAAACCAGATTGAGATTAATTTGAGATAGAAAGGAAGATCATTATGTTATTAGCATTAAAAGTATTTGGTATCGGAGCTGTGATATCATATGGTATCGCTGTGCTTATGAAGGTTACGATGGCGTGTATCAGTGCCATGACAAAAGAGAAGGAGGTACAGAAATAATGGATATTCTTGACCTCTTTCAGGGTATTGCGACTATGTTCGAGCAGTCGCCTCAGATAGTCATCGCCCGTATCGCACTCATTTTACTTGGATTTTTACTTGTGTATCTGGGAATAAAGGGAACACTGGAGCCGCTTATCATGGTCCCGATGGGACTTGGAATGTCGGCGGTAAATGCCGGTGTCCTGTTCCTTGAAAATAACCAGACAGGAAATCTGATCATCAATCCCCTGCTTTCATCCACCGATGACCTTATGAAATATATGCAGATAGATTTTCTGCAGCCGATATACACACTCACATTCAGCAACGGACTCATAGCCTGTCTTGTGTTTATGGGAATCGGAACGATGTGCGATATCGGGTATGTGCTTGAAAGACCATTCATCAGTATGACCATCGCCCTCTTTGCAGAGGCTGGCACCATACTTACATACCCTATCGCCAGAGCAATGGGCCTTGATGCCGGTTCTTCAGCCGCAGTCTCCATCATCGGCGGTGCGGACGGACCTATGGTTTTATTTGCATCACTCAAGCTGGCGCCGGAGCTGTTTGTCCCTATATCTATAGTTGCTTATCTCTACCTCAGCCTTACATACGGCGGCTACCCGTACCTCATCAAGCTGCTCATACCGAAAAGCATGAGGGGCAAAGCCATCGTCAGGGAACAGAGAAAAAGCAAGATCACATCCAAACAGAAGCTGGTATTTGCAATCATCACAAATGCCATCCTGTGTCTGCTCTTTCCTGTTGCAGCACCACTTTTCCTGAGTTTCTTCATCGGTATCGTCATCAGGGAGACCGGCATAGCTGTATATGTCAAGCTGGTCGGAGAAGAGTTCCTGTACTTTGCGACATTCTTCCTCGGTCTGATGCTTGGCGTTCTCTGCGATGCCAGCACACTTCTGAATGAACAGGTGCTCAAGCTACTGATCCTTGGAATGCTTGCTCTGCTCCTCTCAGGTATCGGCGGAATAGTCGGAGGCTACATCGTATACCTGTTCAAACGTGGAAACTTCAACCCTACTGTCGGTATTGCCGGAGTGTCATGCGTACCTTCAACCGCAAAGGTCGCCCAGAAAGCGGCATCAAAGACTGACCCTTCAGCATTTATTCTCGACTACGCCCTGGGCGCGAACATCTGCGGAGTTATAACGACTGCCATACTTACGGGAATTTATATAACGCTTTTGAGTTAGCTTATAAGGTTTTGAATACACAAAAAGGTGGGAAGCTCATCGCTTCCCACTCTTTAATGTTCATAGCTCTACGGATTGTTCTATATCATTTTGCCCTCATATCATCTATCACAACATCATCATCACGACATTCACCTTTTTCAGCATGTTGTCTTGACTTCGCCAGTTTGTCTATCATCTGTTCCTCTGTCATTGCCACATATGGATCTGTAACAACCCTTTTTATCTCAAATGGAAATCCATTATTTGCAACTGCCTGGGTAAGAAAAATTCTTATAGCTGTCGTAGTATCTGTTCCAAGATCATGAAATAATTTATCTGATTTTGACTTAAGATCATTGTCTACCCTTACCTGTATTGTTTTAGTAGTGATATTCCATATGCAAACACTATGACATCGGCATCCTTCATATCCTCATATATTTCTATTATGTCATCCTGAATGAGATCATTGTTTCATTTTCACTCTATATATGATAATATGATTACGGTTAGATATATCTAACCGTATGGGTGGAATTAGAAATTACAACACAATTATTGAACGGAGAAAATACAATGAAGATAACAAAATGGGATGAACAGGCAGCCGAGGATATCGGCCATGCGTTTGGATATTACGACTACGGGCAAGAAACAGGTATGGGCGTGTTCTACAGCAGCAAAGAGGCAGTGGCAAATTACATAGCCGGCTACGTTCGTATGGCATTTGAGGGACAAATGCTCTATGCGACCAGCGAGCGGGGCGAGGGATATATCGCCTACACCCTGCCGGGACAGAAAATAAATCTCAAGGCGGGCATGGCTATCCTCAAAGCTCTGTTTCACAACATGAGCCTCAAAGAGATGATCCGCATGGGAAAAGCTCTGTCCAAGGGAGGCAGATCTCTTCAGGATCGAATGAAGAAAGAGAAGAAAGATTTTATATTCGTCGGTATGGTCTGCGTCCGCGAACAATACCAGGGACAGGGATACATGAGGAAAGTTCTGGACATGGCTTTCTCTGAGGGAAACAGATTACGTGTTCCAGTCATCCTTGAGACGGATGCCAAGTCAAAGTGCGATAAATACATGCATCTCGGCATGGAGCTTGAGGGTGTACGCGATATGGGCGCTTATGGTAAGATATACGATCTGATCAAGTATCCTAATTAGGGAACAAGGAGCAGCACGCTTTAGCTCGTTGATGGCGCAAATTAAAAATGTCAGATAGATATAAGCTCCAAATCATTGCTCATATTTATCTGACATTTTTAAGTATTTAATGTTTACATTTGGATGGGCGGCGTATCCATCATATCAGGTTCCCGTGGGAGCGCAGGGTGCCTTTCCTGCTCGTCAAATGTATATTGTATATAATACCATTGGTTACCATTAAAGTCAATGTATCTTATTTATAAAAAAGTGTTACCACATACCGGAATTAATCTGCCTGACTTTACGTATGAATCTAATTTTCCTTTTTTCACATCAAATACCGTAGCAATATAATATTTTGATTTCTTTTCGTCTAACTTAATTGAAATGAAAATATTGTCATTATAACATTTAACCAACTCAATATTTCCATTATAACATCCTACATAATCTGGATGACTAATTATGTCATCTAAATGATCAATGTATTTTGCAGCAACAAAATGCTTTCTTTTAATAAGATGTGTCAACAATCCCTTAGATCTATAAATTGTAAAAGCACTATAATCAAAACCTAATACTGAATTGAGTTTAGTGTTATAATGTGCTACTTTTATTAACTTGTCCTCATTTCGCATATTATATATCTCCCTCTATTCTATATTAAATGTTGAATAAGGCTATTATTTGTTGTATAGTAACCATTGGATACATCTATTTTATATTATCCAATGGTTACTGTCAATATTTAGTCTAGGAGGAATAATAATGTCTGCTAAATTAATTCCAGAACGATTAAAAATTGTGAGAGAAAATATGGGAATAACTATGGCTGAAGCATCCAGGAGACTCAATCTTTCCAAAATTGGATATTGCAGATATGAGTACGGAGAGAGAGTTCCTTCTCAGCAAACACTTGAAATTATTGCCCAATGCTTTAACACATCTGTTGAATATTTGACCGGTCTTTCGGATTCTCCGGCCGCGACACAAATCGTAATTGACAAAAACAAGAATCCTGAGCTCTTTGCCCTTGTTGATTTATGTCAGAACAAGGATACAGAACTCTTACAAAGAATGTTATCATATTGTAACCTGCTAATAAATTCATAGCAGATTTTGATTGATTTTTTATATAAACGAAAGGATAGAACAAATGTACCAGATAATGACAGCCGACGAGGCAATGGATCTTATAAATGACGGAGATGTGATCGCACTCAACTCATTTCTCGGCATAGATATTCCAATCGAGCTTCACGAGGCATTATATAAAAGATACCAGAGGACAGGTTCGCCGAAGCACCTCACAGCTATATCAAGCGCGGGCTTTGGTGCGTGGGATGAGAACAAGGCGGCAGAGGGATACATAAGAGACGGCGCCGTTGACAAGATCATCTGTGGACATTTCGGTGCCATGTACAGCACCAAGAAGCTTGTCCTTGAGGACAGATTTGAGGCATACAATCTTCCTCTCGGCTGTATCTCACACGCAATTCGTGCACAGGCCGGCGGACTTCCGGGAGCACTCTCCAAGGTCGGTCTCGATATATTTGTCGATCCTAGACTTGAGGGACCGGGGATCAACAACATATCAAAGGATGACTCACTTGTTAAATACGTCGAGCTGGACGGTGAGGAATTCCTCTACTACAAGCTGCCGCTTATCAACGTGGCTATCATCAAGGGAACTGCTGCCGACCGCAAGGGCAACATCTCATTTGAGGATCTGTTTACCGCAGGAGATGCGCTGTCCATCTGTCAGGCTGTAAAGGCAAATGGCGGAAAGGTCATCGTGCAGGTTGACAGACTTGTGGCAAGGCCATCAAGACCTCACAATACCATCATTCCGGGATGTCTGGTTGACGCTATCGTTGAGATACCGCCGGAGCCAAGACACGCATCATACGAATCCCTGACAGGAAGTTTCGAGATTCCATATTCACAGTGGCAGGACTGGGCTGAGATGCTTTCCGGTCGTACCAAGACAAAGAATGTCGTCAATACAAGCGCAGAGATCATTGGAAGAAGGGCCGCTCTGGAATTGAAACCGGACGATATAGTCAACATAGGTGTTGGAATTCCGGAGACTGTATCCAAGTATGCCAGAGAAAACGGTATTCTGGACAAGATAACCCTGACCGTAGAATCCGGAGGTGTAGGCGGATTTCCTGCATCGGGCAAGGTATTCGGCGCTGTTATCGGCGCAGACTCCATATATGACATGGCAAACCAATTTGATCTCTACAACAATGGAGGTCTTGATATCTGTTTCATGGGTGGAATCGAGGTTGACAGGTTCGGGAATGTAAATGCCCACAAGGGTCCTGGCGCATTTGCCGGTGTAGGCGGATTTGCAAATATCACCGCCAAGACAGCAACTGTTGTGTTCTGTCTCACATTTGATACGAAGGGGCTTGCCGTGGGAGACAATGACGGCATCGTGACCATCAAAAACGAGGGAAGCATTCCTAAGTTCGTAAACGATGTCAGAAGCATCAGTTTCTCAGGAAAACGTGCGCTGGCAAACAGGCAGAGGGTTATATACGTCACAGAACGATGCGTATTTGAGCTCACTGAAAAGGGGCTCAAACTCATAGAAGTGTACCCGGGAATTGATCTTGAACATGACATTCTAAGCAAGCTTCCTTTCAAGGTTGAAGTGGACGAAAGGCTGAGATAGCTAGAAGGCTGAGAAAAATAAATCCTAATATATTAAAAGGTCGTGAGAAGATCCCTACTCAAAATCTTCTCACGACCTTTTATGTACATCATTTCCTTATCTGCATCAGCTTTCTCACAATAACTAATGTTTCCCCACCAGCTCCACGCACACAATCTCTGGATAGTTAAACAGCCTCACCGGAATCACACTGTTGCCAAGGCCGCGGCTGACTATCATCTCTGTGCCATTCATATAATATTCACCTGCTGTATATTCTGGAAGAAATCCCTGATCCGGCGCCACTATCCCGCCGACAAATGGAAGTCTGAACTGTCCACCGTGGGCATGTCCGGAAAGCACGAGATCAACACCGGTACCGGCATACCTGGCAAGGTATTGGGGCTCATGTGCAAGAACGACTGTGAATTCTTTTTTCTCAGAGTCCTCATGCGCCACATTCTGAGCGTTATTCAGTAACGTCCCAAGTGTTCCATCCGCAAGGCTTCTGTCGTCCAGCCCAACCAGCCTGAACTTTGCATCACCCCTGGATATCTCCACAACCTGATCATCCAGAATAACCACCCCGGCACCTATAAGCCCATCCATAAGCTCGTCATATTCAGATTTCTCAAGCCAATATTCATGATTGCCTGTGACATAGTATACCGGACATATTTTCACGATCTCATCCACAAATTGGACTGCACGGTCTACATTTGTGTGATTTGAGTCCACAAGATCTCCGGTCAGGACGATCATATCAGGTTCACATTCTCTTATCCTGTCCACCAGTTTCTGGTTATTCTTGCCAAACTTTGCATTATGCAGATCCGATATCTGGACTATGCGATATCCCTCAAGATCTGCACCAAGCTGCTCTGCCGCATATGTATAATGTGTGGTTTCAAGGTGTTTGTTCTGAAAATTGCAGAACAATATTATGACAATCACTATACTCAGAGCAATTGCCAATTTTATATATTTTTGCTTTTTCGTATTTCTACTTTTTTGTTTTTTAGATTTTCCTTTCATTCGCAGCCCCACTTTTAAATTCCCCATTTCCCCTGTTTCTGAGTATCAGCCCACATAAAATTTTACACATAATCAGATGCGTCTATAGTTTCATCTGTTTCTTCACCATTTGAAGAACACGCAGCTCCCTCTTTATCATAACCTCATCGAAATAATTCTCACTGTGATACTCGTCATTTGCACATATCGCCTCATCGATTGGCAAGACTCTTAGCACAAATCCCGCCTCTCGCTCATATTCATCAAGTTCCTGTCCTATATTCGCAGTTTCAACATCACATATATAATAGAAGTTCTCCTGCTCAAATATCGTATTCTCCGATTTATCACTCTTCTGTCTTCGAAGTACACTTCCAAATTCTCTTATGCTATCAGGGATGACCACAAGCCCGGTCTCCTCCCGGACCTCGCGGACAAGGGCTGCCTTTTTGTCCTCTCCGCCTTGAATACCGCCACCCGGAAATTTGTAATAGTGCTCCCGCACACTGTAGACAAGGGCTATTCTATCTCCTTGCAGGATGATTCCACGTGCCGACGGTCTGCGGTATACATTATAGCCCACTTCGTAGTCCTTTATGTCTATGTCAAATAACCTTCTCATCTCTTATTCGACCTCCGCCAGATCTTTCTCTCCTGTGCCTCCTTTATCAGCATGTCCCGGAAATCAGGATGTGCTATGGATATCAGTGCCTCCGCTCTCTCCCATGTGGAACGCCCCTCAAGATTTATCACGCCGTACTCTGTCGCCAGAAAGTACACCTGGCTTCTCGGTGAGGTGATGATATCTCCGTTGAACTGCGGTTTTACCCTGGAATGCTTCACTCCATTCCTGTCGGTGTGTGTGGAACTCATACATATAAACGCCTTGCCGCCACGGGAGCCCGATGCACCGATCAGGAAATCGAGCTGTCCGCCGGTTCCGCTGATCTGGCGTGAACCACTGCTCTCCGCCGCAACCTGTCCGTACAGATCCACAGCCACGCAGCTGTTTATGGATACCATATTGTCTATCTGCGATATGACATATGGCCTGTTCACGTACTCAAGTGGATATGCGGCGATTCCCGGATTGTCATCCAGCCACTCATACAACTCATTTGAGCCGATGGCACAGCCAAATACACCCTTTCCACGATCTATGTTCTTGTATTTGTTTGTCAGCTTGCCCGCCTTGTACAGGGCTAGATATGCATCCGAGCAGAGCTCCGTGTGCATGGCAAGATCCTTGAGATCCGACTGAGCCAGCATCTCACCTACTGCATTTGGCATTCCCCCGATACCGAGCTGCAGTGTTGAACCATCTACTATGTATGGAATGAGCAGCTCCGCTATCTTCCGGTCAACCTCCCGCGGTGCCTGTGTTTTCACATCAGCAAATGGCTCGTGCTCCCCCTCTACGATCATATCCACATCCGATATGTGAATACACTCGTCATATCCACCGCGTATCTTAGGCATGTGCTCATTCACCTCAACTATCACGATGTCCGCCTTCCTGGCAATAGGGGCAGCCACACCGGTATTCACCGAGAAGTTAAAATAACCATGCTTGTCCATAGGTCCCACCGACACCATGACCACATTTACATGGAGAAAATACTCATAGTAAGCCGCATTGTTGTGGAACACCATCGGTATATAATAGCATTTGCCATCATCGCACAGCTTTCTCTCGTACTGCGAACAGTGCCAGCTATGATACACAAAATGCTCCTGATTGTCATCGCACTCTGCAACCTCTATAGGCCCAGCCATCAGATTACCCCTGATCTTCACATCGTGCAGCTCATCTCTCCGCTTTGCCAGTGCCCTGTCAAGTAGTACAGGTTTTCCAAGGGACGATGTGTAATCGACCCAGTCTCCATCCTTGACACACTCCACCGCAGCCTCCGGTGTACGCAGCTTTTCTCTATACATTTGCTGAAAATCGAACATATAAATCCCCCTTTATTGAATAACGTTTCACCGATTGTCCTCCATCACCAGTCTCTATCACCATTATCAAATAAATTAAATATCATTTCAACATTTTTAAAGATATTCCAGCCAAAATAGTCATAATATTTTCCACTTTCACTGGAACAATGCTCATTTGCATCTAATAGCAGAACGCAAAAGAGCCCCCCGCATACCTGCACCTTGCAGATACACGGAGGGCTCTCTACGAATATTAGTCATCTGTTATTAAGTAATCTCGCATTTCTTACATTATTCGATTGCGATGTAATTACTCTTCTCTACTTTCTTCTGCTCTTCCTTCTTAGGAATCGACAGTTTCAGTACGCCATGTTCATACTTTGCATGAATGTCTTCCTGGGTAACTCCCTCACCGACATAGAAACTTCTGCTCATGCTGCCGGCATAACGCTCACGCCTGATGTATTTGCCGCTCTTCTTGTCCTTCTCATCCTTATCCAGACCCTTTGCAGCCTCAATTGTCAGGTAACCATCAGCAAGCTGAACCTTTACTTCATCTTTCTTGAATCCTGGGAGATCCATATCTACTTCATATGAATCGTCTGTCTCACGGACATCGGTCTTCATCATGTTCTTTGCATGCTTGCCATACAGAGCATGCTCGGTAGGTGCTAACGCTTTACTGAACTCCTTGTCAAAATCCTTTCCAAATGGGAAATAGTCATTCATCCAATCATCAAATAAATCTTCTCCAAAAATACTAGGTAACATAAGTCATTTCTCCTTTCAATCTCAAACAAGTGTCGGAAATTGTGGTTTCTTATGAAACCCCAAGGCACTTAGACTTTTTGTTTACTGTTACTTTCAAAATAATTGTCAAGATAAACTTTCGGGATTCTTTCTCTTCTTTCTAATCCCTTTCCTTATCTTTGACTATGTTATACACCAGATTGTTAGCACTGTCAATAGGCGAGTGCTAATTATTTTGTGAAGAATTTGTGAACGCTACAAGCCATGCAAAATGGCAAAAATGAACGCCCTGCTAGTTTACTTGCAAAGGCGTCTATTTTTGCTATTTTATAGGGCGACAGCCCGACAGCGAGGGAAGTCTTTCCCGAGCTGTGCATGGCGTATGCCACTACTTCACAGGCATTTTTCACTTGCTTTCGCACGGAGGTTTCTTGTTTTGACCACATTTTTACGACAAATTCTTGGGAAATTTATGATTCTTCAGATAATCTCTGCGTAAGAATCCATATTTGCCAATTTGCTCCATATGCTCACTGAATTTATAGGTGAATTTCGGAATCACGCTTGCCGTCCCCAAATGGCTCTATACCTTATAGATACTGCTTAAGATTCTCTAAAACACACCTATACGCATTTGCATACATATGTACACCTTCTATCGTATACTCCTCTTTTAAATTTCCATTTACATCTGTCAATCCATTATTCACATCAATATATGTATAGCCAAATTTATTGGCCAGTTTTTTGACTTCTTCATTAGCTATCGGTATATTTGTATTATTTCGATTTTTAAACATCGTTCTGCCCCATTCCCCCTCCGGCAACGGAGCATCCTCTTTAACAGGATAATATGCCATCATATACACCTGTGTTTCCGGCAATTTTTCTTTAATTTGCACCAGAATCTTCTCATAATTTGTTATGGTATGTGTAAGGGCTTCCTCGAAAGAAATCGACGGATTACTAATATCATTTGTTCCAATATTAATAAAAATCTTAGACGGCTCTGTACCAAACACTTGAACATCCATGTTTTCTAACATATCATCTGTTGTGAACCCGCCAACTCCGCGGTTGTAAATAATACAATCCATTTTCTCAGTCATTAACAATTCATTTATCGGAAATTGTTCCATCAATGATGACCCTGTAAAAAGAATTTGTCCCTTTACAACCGTTTCATTTAAAATACGATATTTATCAATTTTTTCTTTCCGATCCTTCTCATAAAACTCCTGAATCACATCTAACTTACTCATAATTTTTCTCCTTCATTCTCTTTAACTCCGGCAGCACAATTGCCAGCATTGTAATAAAACACAAACTTCCTCCAATTACATTTGATATCGGTTCTGCTAAAAACACACCTCTTGTTCCCATGTGAAATGTATATGTAAACAAATATGTTAATGGCACAACTATAAATACTTTTCTAAGTAACGAAAAGAAGATTGCCTGTTTCTTTTTATTTAATGATTTAAATACCGTCTGTCCAATATATTGCAGATCCATAAATATAAATGCTGCAAAATACAACTTCAATGCTTCTACTGCATCTACCAGTAATTCTTTATCCGAACTGAAAATTCCGATTAAAAATTCCGGTGCAAAAATGATCACACTCCACATGATTGCCGTATAAATAAGAATCATGCAAGTCATTACTCTAATTGCTTTTCTAACACGTTTTGGACGCTGTGCTCCATAATTGTAGCTTAAAATTGGAGAGGTTCCTTCATTCATAGCATAAATCGGTGTCTCTACCATCTGCCGGATGCTTGATACAATTGTCATCACTGATATATAAACATCTCCTCCGATACCTGACAGCACACTGTTGCAGCATATTGTTACTAAACTATTTGTCAGCTGCATAATAAATCCTGCACTACCAAGACTCACGATATTTTTTGCATCTGCTCCACATACTTTCCATTCTGCCTTGGAGAGCATTCGAACTTTTAGCTCCGATTTCTTTCTTAAAAAATAAAATACATATGCTGCTGATAAAGTCTGCGAAATAATCGTTGCAATTGCAGCTCCTTTTATTCCTAAATGCAATCCAAATATAAATAATGGATCCAAAATTAAATTGGCAACTGCTCCAATTGTTACAGACAGCATGCCTGATGTAGCATAACCTTGTGCATTAATAAATGGATTCATTCCTGTTGCAATCATGGATGGCACTGTTCCTATCAGATAAATCATCATATATGGATACGCATAAGATAACCCTTCCTCTGATGCACCAAATAATACCAGTATCGGACTTGCAAACAACATGCCGATTACCATCAATACCACTCCACAAATGCACATCATTGAAAATGATGTATTCATAATTGTTTCAGCTTTTTTTGTATTTCCCTTTCCTCTATTAATGGAAAATAAAGGGGCGCCGCCACTTCCGAACAAGTTACTGAATGCTGTAATAATCACAATAATTGGAAAACATAAGCCCACCGCTCCAAGTGCTGTTGTTCCGACTTCCGGAATTCTGGCAATGTAAATTCGATCCACGATATTATACAAAAGACTCAATATCTGTGCCACCAGCATCGGTAATGCCGCGCCTAAAATATTTCCTGTAATTGTTCCGTGTTCGAAATCAATTCGTTTCATACTCTCATTCCTTTTTTTGTTTTCTTTCCTTGACCCCAAGTATAACACGGATTAA
>OLJA01000229.1_pt1 | contig 41049 bp, 33 predicted proteins | sample 1601401 | NCBI WGS metagenome assembly OLJA01 (sample SAMN01915217, study PRJEB22387) | human gut metagenome | isolation source: stool | host: Homo sapiens | place: USA | reverse complement strand
AAAGTCGGTTTTGGCAAGAAAAAAAGTTGGTTTCTTCTATATATAAATAAAAATATAAATTATAAGAGAATAAGTAAGTAAAGAAGAAAACATAAAAATGAAAAATAGTTGACAAAGCCATAGCTTCCCCTTATTATACTTATATGTGGTAGTGTGCAGATTTGTGCGCAAAGTGCTGAGGAAAGGACAACCCGAGTGGAAACTGCTTCGGGCCGTGACCATTTATGAAAGAAAACGACGCAGCAAAAAACAATGACAACAATGAGGTCGAGGTTGTAACCGGCGAAGTCCTCGACCATACGCTGGCAGTTGACCCGGCAAGCAGCAAAAGTCTTTCCTTTGGCTCTTTTGTTACGAAATCTAACGATTTGATTCAAAAGACCAAGTATTCCCTTCCCCGCACCGAACAAAAAATCCTGTTTATGCTGCTGTCCAAAATTGACCAGAAAAAGGATAAGGATCCGTCAAAAACATACACGCTGACCTTCTCGGAGTTTTCCAAGCTGACAGGCGTCAACGCGATGGACCCAGGCTACATCAACTATCTGAAGGACACTGTGCAAAGTCTGGAACGCCGCGACTTCTGGGTAGTTCTGCCGGATGGGCGGTACAAAAGTATGTCCTGGCTGGACCGCGGCACGGTGGTGGACACCCGCGATAAAACCATCAGCATCCGGTTCAACCGGGATTTGTGGCCGCAGGTGGCCCAGTTGACCAGCAACTACACGTCCTATTCCATCGAGTATCTGCTGATGATGAAGTCAACGTACAGTATGCGTGTGTACGAAATCATCCTTTCCTATGACAACGGAAGCCGCAACTACGGCTATAACAACGGCCTTGTTTTTGAGCCGGTGACGGAAGAAATCCTGAAAAAGTTCCCCGATATGCGCAGTGAGCTGAAGGGCTACAAATATAAGCGCTTTAAATGTGATGAGCTGCGCAGCCTGCTTTCTGTTCCCACGCCGGAGGAGCGCGGCCGCGGCAAAAAGAAAAACAGCGATGAACCGGCAAAATATAGCCGCGAGAAAACGCTGGATGAGAAATACCCCACCTACTACGATTTTGATAAACACGTTTTAAAGCCGGCGAAAAAAGAAATCAACGAGATGACCGACCTGTGGGTGGAGTACATCCCGGTTCGCATCAAGGGCACGCGCAAATATGAATACCTCTATTTCTTCATCAAATACAAATCGAAGGATGAAATGAAAAAAGTGCGGGCGTTCCACGATTCCAACGCGGGCCCGGATGGAGAGGTTGCAAAAAAGCCAAGGAAAACAAAAAGAAAAAATGTCGGTTTTACGGCCGGAGAGAACGTATCTACGCCGCTTCCCGACGAAATCCTGACAATGTCCTATGTGATGGCGCGGCATGAGCTGGAAAGCCGCATCCAATATTTTTCTTATGAAAAAAAGTTGGTTTCCGATGAAAAAAACATCCTTGCGGATATTCTTACCTACACATCCAAGCTGCTGACAAACCAGAAAAAGGCAACTCAGGCGGAAGAATCGCTCGAGGCGCTGAACCGGATTATCAAAAACAACGGCGACCTCAAGCTCTGGGTGCTGGGTATGGAAGAAAAATTCAAGGATATGCTGCAAAAAACGACTGAAAAAAAGTCGGCTCAGTATTACCGCGTGGTGGTTTACAACGAACTGATTGACAACTCGGCCGCTACTGTGATGGCCGGGCAGCGAAAAGCCGAACAGCTGGACGGCAAGAGCGCGATGCGGGTGGATATGTCCGTATTTGACGATGAGTAAACACAGCAAAACGGCAACGATGAATGAACGCCAGTAAGGGCGGCACAGAAAACGGAATCCCCTGTTTTCTGTGCCGCCTGTTTTATATAAAAAGTGGCAACGATGAACGAACGACAAAATTGTGCTGTTTTTATTGACAGTATACAAAAGGAAAGGTATAATAGAAACAACAAAACAGCATCGGAGACGTGACAAAAACGGCAACGATGAATGAACGACAGTGACACGGCACGGAAAGGCTGGGTACATATGGCATATTGCATTACGGTTTGTATGCAGAAAGGCGGCGTCGGCAAAACCACGCTGACCATTAACCTTGCTGCCTGTATGGCAAAGCAAGGCAAAAAGGTTCTTGTGGTGGATACTGACCAGCAGGGCGATTTGACAAGCACGGCCACGGAATATTCTGTTTCCACCGGCCATTTCGCCAAAAAAGGCGTGTATGATATGATTCACGCGCATGATATTGCGGTTGCGGCCAACTATGTCTCCCACACCCAGTATGAAAACATTGATATTATCCCGGCAAACGCCAACACGCCGCTGGTCCCCGGACTGATTGAAATGTCGGCAACGGCCTCCAACGGGACCATCAACAAGTATGAGATGCTGGCGCTCTGCCTGTGCGAGATTGCCGACAACTACGATGTGATCCTGATCGACACTCCGCCGAACCAGGGGCTGCTTGTGCAGAACGCGCTGTATGCAAGCGATGCCGTGCTGATTCCGATTCACAGCACCTACTATAGCCTGCAGGGTCTGGGCGAAATGCTGCGCCTTTTCTTTGAGCTGGAAAAGACGGCGGATACCGAAATCAACGTGCTGGGCGTTGTGCTTAGCATGGTAAAAAGCCGTGTAGCCATGAACGATTGGCTGCAGGATAACCTTGACGAAAAAATGCGCGACAACGAGCTTTACAAGCATTTTGGCATTGATGAAACAAAGTTCTTCAAAAGCACCATCAGCAACAATCAGGCGATTGTGGAAGGCGAAATTATGGGCCCGGCCATCTTTAATGTATCGGATAAACGCAAGTCAATGGGCGGCAAGAAGAAAAGAGAAACCGGAGTTTACAAGGCAGCGAGCGAGTATATGAGCCTGTGTGATGAAATTCTGGCAAAAATCGGCGAGGAGGACTGAACGGCATGGGCAGACTGGACAAGCTGAAGAAGAAATCGGCGGCGCGCACAGAGGCAATGGACGAGGCGCAGAATCGCATTACCGCGCAGAGCATCGTAAAGAGAGTGAACGATGTGGAGCCGGAGCGTCTGGATCTGGCTATGATTGTGACCAACCCAGACAATGAGCTCTACCGCACCGAGGATACCGAGGAGGAGGTCAAAAAGCTGGCGGATAACATCCGTATGGTCGGCCTTCTGCACAATCTGGTGGTCTGCAAATGCGAAAGCGGTGAAAACAAGGGCAAATATGAGCTGCTTTCCGGCGAAAGACGCTACAAGGCGTTGAGCTATCTGGTGCAGGAGCACTCCACCGATGAGAATGCGCCGGATTGGAACCGGCCCTACTGCATCAAGCTCGAGGGCTTGAGCGAGGTGGAAAAAGTTGTCTATCTGGACACCGCAAACCTGATGGTGCGCGGCGGCTTCGGCAACGAAAAAATTGCGAGAAAGGCAACCGTCCGTTTTGTTGAAAACCTGCAGAAGCCACCTTTTAATATGACGGAACAGGAAGCAAAAAAACAGCTGAAAGAGCTGAGCCCGATGAAGCCCAGAACGATTGACAAGGGCTTATCCATTGAAAAAAATCTGGTGCCGGAGCTGAAGGCGTTGCTGGATGATGGCATCATTACCCGCACGGCGGCGGAAAGCTATGTGAACCTTACGAACGCCGAGCAGAAATCGGCTGCGGAAACTTTTGCACTGGCGGAAACGATCGAGCCGCAGTCCCGGCGCGAAAAGGCCAAAAAGCAGCTTGCAGAAGGCCTGCGCGATGTGCTGGACAGCAATGACCTGACCCAGAGAACCGACATTCTTTCAGCAACAAAAAAACTGGTGGAGGAGCTCTGCGAAAAGCCGACCAACGCCCAGAAGAAAGAAAAAACCAGCTATGGCCGCGACAGTGTTGTGATTGGCGAGCAGGTTCCGGCTGTCACCAAAAAGCTGCGGCGGCTGGAAAAGGCACTGAAGGCGGATGGCGGGCTCAGCATTATTACCGCCCGCAGCGTTGAGGAACGGCAGGCGTATATCCAGAATCTGGATGAGTTGATTGCGTTGGCCGATACCATTCGCCAGAACATCCAGAGTACGATGTGAGTATGGCAAGGGAAAAAATAGTCATTCGCCTGCTGCCGGAGCTGTACGAGGTTCTGGAGCGTTACGCGGCATGGTCGGACAAAAAGGTGGCCGCGCTGATTTCCGAAATTCTGCACGAACAGTGTGAGGCTGCGCGCAGGGCAGGGGAGAGTGCAGACTGCAGGCGGTACGCCCTGAACCGCCTTGGGGTGGAGATGATTCCCACAAACCGCAACAAGGCCAAAAGCAGCACCGGGCAGATTTCGGTGCGGCTCAGCAGGGAGGACATGGAAACGCTGAACAGCATCACCCGGAACAACCCGGAGGGTTTACGAATTGTTAATGGCGAGGTAACTTATACATATCGTAAAATAATTCCTGGGATGCTGCTCAATAATGAGATATTCAGCGGACTGTTTCACACGTAAATATTGATGCTACTATCGGGTCAATGCTTGGCATTGGCCCGATGATTTTTGTACAGGAAGGGGGGGAAGGGAAGTGTTTCTGGTGGAGTAGAGCCCGCCCCCTACCACACGATTTCCGGCAGGCCGGTAGGGAGGGGTCTTGACCCCTCCGCTGTTTTGTGGCAAACGGCATTTGCGGGTCACTTGCGGGGCGTCGGGGACGCCGCCCCCTACAAATAAACCGGAAACAGCATACTGCCGCAAACATCGGCGGGGTGGGGTCACCCCGCCCTACGCACAACCGATTAACGGATGCTCTGTAGGGGCCGGGCACGCCCGGCCCGGTCGTTTTCCATAAGCGGGCATTACCGGGCAGAGCTACCAATAGACGGTTGCTTGCGGGAAGATTCCCCCTCATCCGGCCCTGCAATGCACCTTCTCCTCGGACCGGAAGAAGTGCATGGAAGCGGGTATGGCCGGTTACATTGCCAAGCCCATCAGTCTGGATGAAATCACCACAACCCTGCGGGAGGAAACCCCGGCAGGCAGATAAAGCATACGCCCCGCAGGCTGCGTGTAACAGGCAGCTCTGTGGGGCGTGGTGGTTTTTAAGGGCGTATCGGGGCGTTGAGGACGCCGCTCCCTACAAAGGAAAGCCGTAAGCGTCGCTCACTCATTCATGCTTTTATAGTTTTCGCCCCAGCTCCACATGGCGTCAAGGATAGGCTTCAGGCTGCGGCCAAGGTCGGTCAGGGAATACTCCACCCGGGGCGGTACCTCGGCGTATACCTCGCGGTGCACAAGGCCGTTTGCCTCCATTGCACGGAGCTGGACGGTCAGCACCTTCTGGGAGACATTGCCCACGCACTTTTTCAGCTCGCCAAAGCGCTTGGTGCCGGTCATCAGGTCGCGCAGAATCAGCACCTTCCATTTATCGCCAATCAGGGTCAGGGTAGTTTCTACCGGGCAGGCGGGCAGCTCTTTTTTTTTCACTTCATCCATAGCAACAACCTCCAAAATTTTATTAAAGGCCCGAAGGGGCGGAAAATGCAGCCGCGGCGCATTGGTTCCCTTGCGGTAACGGTGCAATAGTTCCCATTTGGTAACTACAGCACAATATAGTGCCTACTTCACAAATGGGCTGTACAGTGATAGTATAATGCCAACGAAAGAAAAACGCAAGCTTTCGCAGAAAAACCATTTTGGAGGTACCTATCATGAACAAAGTTGTTGAATTTCTGAACGCAAACCCTGTGCAGTATCTGGCAACCGTCGGCCGCGACGGCAAGGCAAAGTGCCGCCCCTTTATGTTCGCCGGCGAGATGGACGGCAAGCTGTGGTTCTGCACCAACAGCACCAAGGACGTCTACAAGGATATGCAGCAGAACCCGGAGATTGAGATTTCCGTTTCCAGCCCCGAGTATGCGTGGATTCGCCTGCATGGCAAGGCTGTGTTTGAGAACAATGTGGCTGCTAAGGAGATGTGCATTGCCAACCCCATTGTGAAGGGTCAGTACGGCGAGGCCACCAACCCGATTTTTGAGGTGTTCTATCTGGAAAACGCCCACGGTCTGATTGCCGACTTCTCCGGCAACCCTCCCTACGAGTTCTGATTCACAGCCAGCGATACCGCTGATTGAAAGGATGCTGCGCGTATGCAAAACCAGGATTATCTGAAGTTGCTAGTGGAGCAGCTGCACTCCACCACCGTGGCCACCCTTGGCGCGGACGGGCACCCGCAGACTCGTGTGATTGATATAATGCTGTGGGATGCACAGGGCGTGTATTTCCTGACGGCGCGCGGCAAGGCGTTTTATGCGCAGCTTATGGAGCAGAAGTTCATCGCGCTCTCGGCCACGCAGGGAAAGATTGCCGTTTCCCTGCGCGGAAGGGTCAAAAATATTGGCAGCGAAAAGCTGGACGAGATTTTTGAAAAGAACACCTAAAAGCCTTCCCGCAAAGGGAAGGCTTTTTTCATCGCGTCACAACCTTGACGCAGGCCGACGCCCTGGGTACAATATTCCTAGAATCAATCGGTGAGGTGAAAGCGATGCAATACACACAGCATTATGATTCCCCCTTGGGCGGCATCCTGCTGGCGGCGGATGAAGTTGGTCTGACCGGGCTGTGGTTTGACGGCGCAAAATACTTTGCGGCAGGACTGGACCCGGCGTACCGGGCCGAAGCTACACCGGCCCTTTTGCAGGCAAAACGCTGGCTGGATATCTACTTCAGCGGGCAGGAGCCGGATTTCACCCCGCCGCTGCACCCCTGCGGCTCGGCCTTCCGGCAGGAGGTATGGGCGCTGCTGCGTCAGATTCCGTATGGGCAGACCACAACCTACGGTGCATTGGCCGCTCGACTGGCGGCGGAACGCGGCCTTGCCAAAATGTCCGCGCAGGCCGTGGGCGGCGCGGTCGGGCACAACCCGATTTCCCTCATCATACCCTGCCACCGCGTTGTCGGCACAGACGGCAGCCTGACAGGCTACGCGGGCGGCATTGACAAAAAAGCGCGTCTGCTGGCGCTGGAAAAAGATAAAAAATTTTGAAAAAATAGCGCCGAAGGCCGAAATTTGCAAGGGTTTTGCAAGAACGGGTGTGCTATAGAATCGTTGCGAAAATGGATGAATGTTTTCGGTGAACGGGGCGAAGCTGCCACGCGGAAGCAGAATTGACAGCAGCAGAAATAGAATAATAAAAGTGAAAGACACGAAGTCCGAGGCTACACAGACACAGCCGCAGGGCTTCGTGTCTTTTTAGCTAGGGGGGATGGTGGACAGAAGGAGGCGATTCTGTAGATTTCTTTCTTAGAAATGATTCTGATTCGGGCTGTGGAGGATTAGCGGCTTTACCATATATTTCATTGGAAATGCCCCATGGGGAACCGTAGCATGAGCGACGGTTTGCAAGCATTGTATGTGTTGTACACGTACCCACGTCAGGGACACCTTGAAGTCGATTTTGTGTTAGAACAATATTTTATGCGCAATGGAAGAAGGCTATTAGGAACTCACGTTTGAGAGGTTGCAAAAACAGTATGTAGGCTAAGAAAACCATAGTACAGCAATTTCAATGCTATATGCGATTTGTTTGAAATATCAAGAGTCTGTTCAATGAATGCGGCTTTGGTACGTGCATTTTTTGTAAACATATGGATAATATATTGAAAAGCTATGGCTTTTGTGATAAAATTTAATCTGTATATTTAGGAATATACACTTGGAATGGAATCCTGTATATTTATTGTCAAAATAGTTATAAGAAGGCAGAATTCATTGGTTTTGGGGAGGCCGCTTTGAAAAGCCGCTGTTTTGATTCACAAAAATCAACAAAATACCAAGAACATGGTGTGCTTTACTGTGATTTTGTTTGCGTATAGCATATAAAAGGATTTTGAGGATGGGGTAGAGAATGAAGTCAAAGAAAAATGTACAACATGTTTACTTAGTAGGCGCTAAGTCTATGGGAGCCTACGGAGGATACGAAACGTTTGTATATAAACTTACAGAGTATCACCAGAATAAAGACAATATTAAGTATCACGTTGCTTGCAAAGCCAATGGCGATGGGTGTATGGATGAGAGCAAATTTGAGGGCGTAACTAAAATCAATGACCATGAATTTGAGCTTCATAATGCACATTGCTTTAAGATTGATGTTCCACAAATTGGTCCCGCACAGGCAATCTATTATGATGTGGCTGCGTTGAAAGCTTGCTGCGAACATATCAAAAAGAATTGCATTCCTCATCCTATCGTTTACATAATGGCTTGCCGAATTGGACCATTTGCTAGGCATTTTTATCACGAAATCCATAAACTTGGCGGCACGGTTTACTTGAATCCAGATGGTCATGAATGGATGAGAGCCAAATGGTCGGCTCCGATTCGTAAGTATTGGAAGATTTCTGAACAGATGATGGTCAAATATTGCGACCTTGCAATTTGTGATTCCGTCAACATTGAGAAGTATATCCATGAGTGTTATGACGGAAAAGGAATCAAAGGCAGAAATCCGAAAACCACGTTTATTGCCTATGGTGCAGATTTGACGCTCAGTAAGCTAGCCGATGATGACGAAAAGCTAGTGAATTGGTACAAGGAAAAAGGATTGACGAAGAAAGGCTATTACCTTGTCGTCGGCCGCTTTGTGCCGGAAAATTCTTTTGAAGTTATGATTCGAGAGTTTATGAAGTGCAGTAGCAAGAAAGATTTTGCGCTCATTACGAATGTGAACGATAAATTCTTGAATGAGTTGGAAGAAAAACTTCATTTCAAGAGCGACAAGAGGATTAAGTTTGTTGGTACAGTGTACGACCAGGAACTCTTAAAAAAGATTCGGGAAAATGCCTATGCATATTTCCATGGACATACAGTGGGCGGTACAAATCCTTCGCTGATTGAAGCCCTTGGAAGTACCGATTTGAACTTACTGGTTGATGTTGGGTTCAACAAAGAAGTGGCAGAGGACTGCGCCTTGTATTGGAGCCGCAATCCGGGTAGCCTTGCAAAATTGATTGATAAGGCAGACCAAATGAGTGCAGATGAAATTGCAGAGATGGGTCGGAGAGCCAAGAAACGTGTGGCGGAAGAGTACACATGGAATAAAATCTGCAAGCAGTATGAAGATGTGTTTACAAAAGTAGCATACGAGGGAAACTATGATGAGTGAGCAACCCCTAATTTCAGTAATCGTTCCTGTATATAATGTCGAAAAATATCTGCGCCCTTGCGTAGAAAGCATTTTGGAACAAACGTATAAAAATATTGAGGTAATACTTGTAAACGATGGATCCACCGATAACAGTAAAGCCATTTGTCTTGAGCTTGCAGAAAAAGACAAAAGGATCTCTTACTACGAAAAGGCAAACAGTGGTCTGTCAGATACTCGGAATGTCGGCTTAGAAAAAGCAACAGGCGACTACATACTCTTTGTAGATAGCGATGATTTACTTTCATTCAACGCTATAGAATCGCTATATAAGCTATGCAAAAAATATAATGCAGATATAGCGGTTGAATCTATCTGTCATTTCACGGATGGAAAAAGGCCCGATTTTAAAGGAAGTACGAAAGATAAATTATTGAATAGGGAAGAAGCTATTTGTGATTTTCTATATCAAAAAGAAATTTCAACATCTGCATGCGGCAAGCTGTATAGTGCCAGTATACTCAGTGGCATCCGATTTAAATCCGGAATTCTGTATGAGGATAATTTGTTCTTGAGTGATGTCTTTGAATGTGTGGATAAAGTGCCTTATTCCAAACAAGAATGTTATGGATATAGGCATAGAGCCAATAGTATTACAACAAAACTTTTTTCTGAAAAAGATCTTGACATCATAGATATCGGCAAAGAATTACTACGTCGATATGAATATAAATCTAAAGAATTGAGTTTGGCCGTACACACTTACCAGGTGACAAATTGTTTAAGAGTATACCTTACGGAACCAGGAGACGAAAGATTTAAAAACGATATAAATTATTGCAGAGAATATATTGAACTGCACAAAAAAGAAACTCTAAAAAATTCGAAGGCAAGAAATAAGTTGAAAATAGCATTGCTGATAATGAGATTGCCTAGAAAAATGGTAATCAGGGTACGACAACTAAATAAAAGGTGGAATTAAGGAAGCTGATTATATACAGGTGATGAGTCAAGTGAATGTTAAAAGAAAAAAACAGATGTTTATTTTGTGCTATGTTCCATTTATGATTGCTCTTTTTTTAGAGGATATGGCATTCAAAACAGGAAATATAGCCCCAATTGTCAAAGCAATTAAAGCGACTGTTGTGGTTTTACTGGTGCTGTCAGTGGTGGGCAAAAGTTGGAAAAAGAAGGGGTTCGCTTGGGTTGTATTTGGAGTGCTATGTGGAGCATTGACGCTTCTTCTTACGGGAGATTTTTTTTGGTTTATCGTGATTCTGATTGCGGAAGTTTTTTGTGATGTTGATGAAAAGGTTATATATAATGTGTCTATGCAAACTATAGTAGGTATGACTAGCCTAACATTGGTGTTATGTGCATTAGGGATACTTTCGGATTGCTTGACATATAGAACGGATTTTAGCACAGAAGCACGACACTCTTTAGGATTTGTTCATAGCGCATGCTTACCGCTGATTGTGTTTTATATGATGACATATTGTATTTCTACCAATAGAAATATGAAAAAAATAGGAGTGCTTTCACTTATAGGAATAGTCTTATATAGCATTTGCAAAAGCCGAAATGCAGTAGTGATAACGGTAGGATTATCAATGTTAGCATTTCTGTTAAGAGATAAAAGAATTAAAAACAAAATTAAAAAGCCGCTTAATTTGGTATCCAGTTGGATCGTTTTTGTATGTATAGTTTTTTCCATTCTACCGGGATATCTTCGATATAAAGGAGTCCTGTTGAATTATTGGTATGCATTTGATCAAATATTTACAAATAGAAGTATGCTGGCAGCTTCAGCATTTCAAAGCTATGGTATACCTATTGTGAACACTATGAACTATAATGCTTACACGAACACACCGGTCTATATAGATGGTTATATGAACAATGGCGTGGTTTTGGACAGTGCTTATATGTATATGGTAGTTCGCTATGGAATAGCAATGCTACTATTTTTATGGATGGTGCTTCATGCATATCAAAAAAAGCCAAATATAAGCATGATGGAAAAAGCGGCATTTATAGCAGTTGTGGTAGCAAACACAATTGATAATGACTTATTAAGTTACGAGTGCTTACCATTTATTATAATAGGTATAAGAAATTTGCCTAAAATCAAGTGCAAATTACGAATTGGCAAAGAAAGAAATTAAAGATGCAGGCAAACACTAATGGGGTTCTTTACGGTATTAGTTGAATTATTTGTGATAGAATGTATTTAGATATGGTTTCCAGTAAAATATCTATAACCCAATCTAGAGTTGCCTTACTGGTAAACTATGTATTCAATTCAGCAAATGAAACTTATTACAGGGGCACACGGAGTTCTTTCACTACCTGCTACTGCTTATGCTGGGCACCGCACAGTAAAGGCGACAGACTTTCTGTCGAGAGAAAGAAGAAGTATTTTGCAGCAGAACATCTTGGTTATTGTGGAGGAACCTATCAAGCACTGCGTGGAGGAAAAATCGATTGTATATACAAAGCCGTTTGTGATCAGCGTTTCTTCGCAGGATATTCATGGTATGTATTCTCGCTGCTGAAATTAGCGATGAATACTGCAAGAGTTAGTTTGCTTTTGAGAAGCATGATGAAACTCCGCCGTTTTTACAACTGCTGATTATATGCTGCCTCTTTAAGAACCCTATTGTTCGACCTTTGAACAACCTGATTTAAAGAGATAATCATAAAAGTTATTCCAGCCAAAAAAGATTGAGAGGAAATTTGATGGAAATAATAAGTGTCCTGTTATGTACTTATAATGAGCCACTGAAATATCTAAAACTTAGCATAGAGTCAATACTGTCTCAAACATATACAAACATTCAATTGATTATCGTAAATGACAATCCAAAGCGAGCAGATATGGCAGACTTGCTTGCTGCATATGCAAGAGAAGATTCAAGAATAAAATATATAGTCAACCCAAGCAATATTGGACTTGTTAGTTCACTTAATGCTGGATTGAAGAACGCCATCGGCAAGTATATTGCAAGAATGGATGCGGATGATATTGCAACAAAAGATCGCTTAGAAAAGCAGCTCGAATTTTTACAGGTAAAAAGCTACGATATGGTAGGGTGTAATGCTATAAAAATAGATGAAAATGGGAAAGAAATAGGATATTTAAACGTCCCAACCGCTCATGAAAAAATCAAAGAATATCAATTATATGGAGGCTGTGTCTTACATCCAACGTGGCTTGGAAAAAGAGAAGTATTCGAAAAATTAAACGGATATAGATCAGTTTATGCTTGTGAGGATTTTGACTTCATTCTCAGGGCAATCCAAAATGGGTTTAAAATAGGTAATATGCCTGCATATGGGTTGTATTATAGAATTCGTACAGAGAGTGTTTCAAGTAAGGCAAACATCCGACAAAAGCTGACAATGTACTATCTTATTGACAATGGAGCCTATCAAAATGTTCCGTCTGTGGAAATGCTGGAGAAGTACTTGAATTCAGTCAAATATAAAGACGATTTTGCAACTCTCGAAATGTATGAATTTATAAAGGCTAATATGAAGGCTAAAAAATTCAATTTAGTCAGAATATATGATCTCTTTCGAATTGTTAGAAACAAATACTTTTATAGGAATCTGATTGAGCATCTGAAAATGAAGGAAAGAGAGAAGTATATTACCACTCAAAACAATTTAAACTAGGATGGACAAGGCACATATAATACGAGCTATCATAAAATGTCAACAATCTGCTTTGCGACAGTATTTAAAAGATTGGCGATTAAACATAAGATACTTCACCGAGCCAGAGGAATTAAATCCTATTCTATTATAAAGTCAAGAGGTAACCATATGAAGAACAAAATTGTTATACCAACAGGTTATATGGGTTCGGGTTCGTCCGCTGTAACAGATCTTCTGAGTGAGGTAGACGGATACTCTTGCTCCAACGGAAACTTTGAGTATGTTTTTATGCATTGCCCTAACGGAGTATTTGATTTGGAAGACAAACTCTTAAAAGGAAACAATGCTCTTCGCAGTGACGAAGCCCTTCATACATTTTATAGTTGTATGAAAACGTTATATACCAATAAATATTATTGGGTTGCTAATTATAAGGATAAAGTTGGTTCTGATTTTATGAGCTGGTGCGAGGAATTCATCAGCTCGCTCATGGATGAAAGAACTAAGGATGTCTATTGGTATTATCAAGAAAACCCTAATGCAAAAATATATATAGAGAAAACCTTGGCTAAGATCATAAAATTAATATCGCTTGGAAAAGTGGTACCAAAGCCGGGTCTAAGGTATGAGGAAATGTGGCTTTCATACACGACTCCGTCCGAGTTCTATTCGAGAGCAAAGATTTTACTGGACAAATTTTTCCTGCAAATGGGAATATCGAATTCGAATATAATATTAGATCAGTTTGTTTTGCCGCATAACCTGTATCGAATAGAGAATTACTTCGAAGATAATTGTAAGGTGATTGTGGTTGATCGTGATCCAAGGGATGTTTTTCTTCTGAACAAATATTACTGGAGAAAAGCGAATGCGACTGTTCCATATTCATTTGATGCAGAGAAATTCTGTAGCAATTATAGTAAGATGAGGCAGGCCGAAAAACAGGTGGAAAATAGAAATATATTAAGAATTCACTTTGAAGACTTGATTTATAATTATGATAGTTCTGTTTTTCAGATTCTTTCTTTCCTTGATATTCCGAAAACCTTGCATAAGGACAAGATGACTAAATTTGTTCCGGAAAAATCAAAAAAGAACACACAAATATTTAATAGGAATATGGAATATTCTAACGAAGCACATTATATTGAAAGCAAATTGTCACAATATCTATATGATTTTCCTTCTGTAGAGCGTGAAAAATTTTCTGTGAACAATATGATTCTGTAAGAGAAGTCGTAAAGGAAATGGCTGTAACACATGAAAGAAAAAATCAAAAATATTAAGGACCGAATATTTAAGAGTCACCTTGCCAGAAACTTCTTGCTGATTTTTTCTGGCGAAGGAATAAGCTCTGTATTTGGCTTTTTGGCAACCATATTTATAATTAACGCAATTGGTTCATATAAACACGGTATTCTTGTTGCCGTTCAGACATATACGAATTTGTTTTATGGCTTGTTTTCGTTTAAAACGTTTCAATCCTTAATTAAGTACTTAGCCAAAGCCGAGAGGGACAATGATCACGAGTCCGAAAAGATTTATATTAAGTGGGCTGTAATGTTGGATGCATTTTGCCTTGTAGCAACTTTGTTCTTTGGAGTGATACTAAAGGACGTTGTGATCAATATTATGGGTTGGGATCGTGCAATATCAGAGTATTGTATTTTCTATCTATGTGTTTATATGCTCTATTTTCAAGGAACAACAATTGGGGTCCTAAGGCACTTTGAAAACTATAAGTACGTTGTAACGTCTAATATATCTTGTGCAGTTATACGATGTGTAGGTTTTTTGGGGTGCTTTGTACTCAGGTGTGATTTTAAAGCGTTTTTTTTAGTAGACTGTATAGCGAACGCGGCAAAATTTTTACTAATGAACTTTTATACTCTAAAAACTCTGGCTCAGCATAAGTTACTTGACTTCTATAAAGTAAAACTAAAATGGTGTCCGGACTTTTTAAAGTTTAGCTTATACAGCAATTTGACTTCAACCATTGATTTGCCGGTAAATCAAATTACATCACTGATCATCAATAAATATTTAGGATTTGAAGCCACATCCGTGTATAGTGTGTTCGGAAATATCGGATCTGTAATAAATAAATTAGGAGATCCAATAAGTCAGGTAATCTATCCTGAAATGAATAAGATGATTTCGCAAAAAGATGTCGCAAGTGCAAGAAAATTATCCAATCGTTTAAAGCTGATTATGTTATCACTTTTTAGCGTCAGTACTATATTCGTAGTAGCAACACATTCCCTTTGGCTGAAATATCTCATTAGTAATCCAAACGAGTATGTAATTCCTTTGATTCTGTACATTGGATATAGTTGTTATTCAAATTCCTCGATGGGTACCCATAACCTTTTCATGGCGTTAGGCTATGTTAAATACAATATTCCCATATTGATAGTTGTAAATGCTGGATATTTGGGGCTATTATTCTTCTCCGTACAGCATTATGGCTTGACCGGTGTAATTGCTACTTACCTCCTTCAAGCGTTAGCTGTTGTATTTATTAAGGAGGTAATTATGCGGAAACGTAATTACCAGGAGCTTATGTAAAATGAAAAAGAAAAAAGTGCTGTTTATTATTTGGTCCTTTAGTTATGGCGGCGGTGCAGAAAAGATACTTGCAAATATTGTTAACAATCTGGATTACGAAAAATACGATATTGATGTTCTGGAATACCTTCACGCAGATAAAATGGAACCCGTAAATGGCAATATCAAAATTTTGCCTCCGATTGTCGACATTACGCGACAGGATGTGTTTTCAAAAATATACAATAAACTAATGAATTCTGCCTTAATTAAATTATTTCCGGGTCTAATAAGAAAAATGCATCTTAGAAAGATATATGATGTAGAAATATCATTTAATTACCTTATTCCAACGTTTCTATTGAGCAGAAATAGCCAAAAGCGTATAGCTTGGATACATGGTTCGATTTATGATTTGGAGGAAAATAAGAGATTAAGAAACAAGCAAAGAAAAGCATTAAGCTCTGTAAATAAGATTGTGGCAATATCGAATGCTACAGAGAAATCAATGGCTTCTGTATTCCCTGAATACAAAGACAAAATTATAAAAATATATAACGGTTATGATTTCTCCGGTATGGTGCCGGAAGGAACTGTAACGGATTTCCAGCTGCTGTATTGTAATCGTTTTGACGAGAATAAAGATCCTTTGCAGTTTATTCGGATTGTTAAACGATTAAATGATTTGGGGCTTTCTGTAACAGCAAAAATGCTTGGTACGGGTGTCTTATTTAATGAGGCCGTCAGATTAATTAGAGAATACAAACTGGAAGCGCAGATTGAATGTGTTGGATACAAGAAAAATCCATATGCGTACTATAAGCACTGCAAGGTTTTCTGCTTAACTTCACATAGTGAGGGATTTCCAACAACATTAGTTGAAGCAATGTATTTTGGAAAGCCTTTTGTTTCCACACCCGTAGCAGGTACAGATGAGCTGTCACAAAATGGAAATTGCGGTTTTGTTGGAAGAGATAAAGAAGAATTTGCTATAAAATTACTTGAGTTGTTAACAACCCCAGAATTGTATAAAAACATGAGCGAATACTGCAGTAATTACGTGATAAACTATTCATTAAAAAACCAGATTCAAGCTATAGAAGAAAATTGTTTATAACTTTATGCTTAAAACAGCTTGCTATACCGTATAGGAAGTAAGCTGTTTGAGCGCGCTCGTTGTTCATAAAAACGAAAGGAAGAAAGTACATGAACAAACAAGAAAGTGACATTCTGAACACGCTTTTGCTGGAACCTTTCATCAATCAACGGATTTTAGCAGAAGTGTCAGGACATTCGTTAGGAGTAGTAAATCGTTCACTCAAGGAACTCATTAAAGCTGAGTATCTGGACGATTCTATTCGCCCCACAATGAAAGCCATAACTGAGTTTAAGCAGAAAACCCCACAGCGAGCTATTATCTTGGCAGCGGGGTTTGGTATGCGTATGGTTCCAATCAACACAGAAATGCCAAAGGGTCTTTTGGAAGTTAATGGTGAGCCTCTGATTGAACGTATCATCAAGCAACTTCATGAGGTGGGGATTAAAGAAATCTATGTAGTTGTAGGTTTCATGAAAGAAAAATATGAGTATTTGATTGACGAGTATGGAGTAGAACTTGTAGTTAATGCCGACTATGCCGCAAAGAACAATCTGCATTCCGTCAAACTTGTAAAAGAACATTTGGAGAATGCGTACATTATTCCTTGTGATATTTGGTGTGACAGAAACCCGTTCCATCGTCATGAACTATATTCATGGTATATGGTCAGCGATCTTGTAGACAACGAAAGTAATGTCCGCGTTAATCGTAAAATGGAACTTGTGACTGTTCCAGAAAGCTCTGGCGGCAATGCAATGATTGGTATCTGCTATTTGGTGAAAGAGGATGCAGACACCGTTGCAGAACGAATTGATGAACTTTGCAAAAATCAACGGTATGATGGAGCGTTCTGGGAGGAAGCACTTTATAATAAAGACCGGATGATCGTAGCGGCTCGTGTGGTTCATTCCGCAGACGTTGTGGAAATTAACACCTATGAGCAATTACGAGAAATTGACAGTGATTCTAACCAGTTGAAAACGGATGCAATTCAGGTGATTTGTGAGGCTCTGGATGCAAAGCCAGAAGCAGTTACAGAAATTACGGTTCTTAAAAAGGGCATGACGAATCGTTCTTTCCTGTTTACCTGCAAAGGAAAGAAATATATCATGCGTATTCCGGGAGAAGGAACCGATCAGCTGATTAACCGCCGACAAGAAGCTGCAGTTTACCAAGCGATTGATGGAAAGCACATTTGCGATGATATTGCGTATATCAACCCGGAAAATGGCTACAAGATCACGGAATTTCTGGAAGGCGCAAGAGTATGCGATCCATTGAACTACGAAGATGTTAAGAAGTGCATGAGGCGTCTACGAGCATTCCATGAGCTAAAGCTGAAGGTGAATCACGAGTTTAATATCTTCGGACAGATGGAGTTCTATGAAACGCTGTGGGAGGGAACACCTTCTGCTTATAAGGATTATGAAATAACAAAAGCAAATGTTTTGTCACTGAAGCCTTATATCGATGCACATACCGGAGAAAAGGTTTTGACCCATATTGATGCAGTGCCGGACAATTTCCTTTTTGTGGAGAAAGAGGGCAGGGAAGAAATCCGACTGATTGACTGGGAGTATGCAGGAATGCAAGATCCTCATGTGGATGTGGCAATGTTCTGTATTTACTCACTTTACAATAAGCGTCAGGTGGATCGCCTGATTTCTGCTTACTTTACACAAGGTTGTGATGATGCGACCAGAATCAAAATTTACTGCTATATTGCAGCCTGTGGTCTGTTGTGGAGCAACTGGTGTGAATATAAACGCAATCTTGGTGTAGAGTTTGGCGAATATTCTCTTCGACAGTACCGATATGCAAAGGATTACTACCGAATTGTTCAAGAGGAACTGAAAAAGCAAGGGGAGGAAAAGTAAATGCCAAAAGTAGAAAGAGCTATTATTATGGCGGCGGGATTGGGAAATCGAATGCACCCAGTAACGCTGACAACACCGAAACCGCTGGTCAAAGTAAATGGGACGCGGATGATTGATACCGTGATCGATGGACTACATAAAAACGGAATCTATGAGATTTATGTTGTTGTTGGATATCTGAAAGAGCAGTTTGTGACACTTGAAAAGGAGTATCCTGGTGTTAAGCTGATTGAAAATCCTTACTATGATACCTGTAATAACATTGCATCGCTTTACGTGGCAAGAGATTACATTGAAAATGCGATTATTCTGGATGGCGATCAGATTATTTATAACCCGGATATTCTATCGCCGGAATTTGAACGCTCTGGTTATAACAGTGTTTGGACAGATGGCGAAACGGATGAGTGGCTTCAGACTGTTGAGAATGGCATTGTAACGGCTTGCAGCCGGACAGGGGGGAAAGGCGGATGGCAGTTGTATAGTATTTCCCGCTGGACTGCAGAGGATGGGAAAAAACTGAAACATCATCTCGAAATTGAGTTTGAACAAAAGAAGAATCGGCAAATCTACTGGGATGATGTGGCGATGTTCTGTTACCCGGAGGAGTATAAATTGGGTATCCGTCCTATGAATAAGGACGATATTATAGAGGTGGATAATCTGAGTGAGTTGATTGCTCTGGATGCCAGCTACAAAAAATATGTGGAGGAAAAGTAAATGAATACGAAAAAAGAACGCGGGAAAATAGACTGGATGATAACACTGGTGCCTTTGGCAATCGTAATTGCATTATGTGTTCTATTCTTTTTTGCGCCGGAACAGTCGAATGCTGTACTGAGCCAGATTCGTTTTTTCTTTGGTGATACCTTTGGGACATATTATTTGGTAATTGGATTGGGGATTTTTATCCTTTCTCTGTATATTGCCGGTTCTAAGTATGGCAACATCGTCCTTGGTGAGCAGAATGAGAAGCCGAAGTATTCCTTCTTTGCGTGGGGCTCCATGATGTTCACCTGTGGTCTTGCAGCAGATATTTTGTTCTATTCGTTCTCGGAGTGGGTGCTGTATGCAACTGATCCGCATCTGGCGGAGATGGGTAGTATCCAGGATTGGGCAGGCGTATATCCGCTGTTCCATTGGAGCTTTATTCCGTGGGGATTCTATTTGGTGCTGGCTGTTGCCTTTGGCTTTATGCTCCATGTGAGAAAAAGAAACCGTCAGAAATATTCTGAAGCTTGCCGCCCGATTTTGGGAAAGTATACCGATGGATGGGCTGGCCGCATCATTGACCTGTTGGCGGTGTTCGCTCTATTGGCGGGTACGGCTACTACGTTCAGTGTGGCGACACCGCTGATGGCGACCATTATTAGCGAACTGTTCCATGTTGCCGTTAGTCGTACTGTAATTAACATTATTATTCTTCTGATTACCTGCGCTGTATATACATATTCCTTGCTGCATGGATTTAAGGGAATCAGCAAGCTGGCGAACATTTGTATTTATATGTTCTTTGGCTTGATTGCGTTTGTTCTGCTGTTCGGTGGAGAAACACGTTATATTATTGAAACCGGTTTTTCCTCGCTCGGCAAGATGGTTCAGAACTTTATTGATTTGTCCACTTTCACCGACCCACTTCGCACATCGAGCTTCCCCCAGAATTGGACGATTTATTATTGGGCATACTGGATGGTATGGTGCGTGGCAGCTCCGTTCTTTATCGGAAACATATCTCGCGGTAGAACGGTACGCCAGACGATTCTCGGCGGTTATGTGTTCGGTGTTGGCTCAACCCTGACGAGCTTTATTGTGCTGGGAAATTACTCCATGGGTATGCAGGTTACAGGGAAAGCAGATTTTATAGCACAGTATCTGGCTGATGGCGACCTTTACGGAATGATTGTGAGCATTATAAAAACAATGCCGTGCGCACCAGTCGTTATGGTGGTTGTGCTTCTTACGATGATTGCTTTCTATGCAACGTCCTTTGATTCCATTGCACTTACGGCTTCCTGCTACAGCTATCATACACTAGAGGATGGTGAACAGCCGAATAAGGGTATTCAGCTGATGTGGTGCATTTTGCTGATTTTACTTCCGATTGCATTGCTGTTTGCTGAAAGTTCCATGAACAATCTTCAGTCAGTGAGTATTGTTGCGGCATTCCCGATTGGTGCTGTAATCGTGATGATTGCAGTGAGTTTTATGAAGGACGCAAAAAAATATATGGAAAGCCTGGAAGATAAAGAATGAGAGATAATACATACTCAAAACAAAAATCGAAATCCGGTAGATAATAACGTATTAAAGATGCTACAGGAAATGGAAACAAATCCTGAACTTCTTCTCGATTCACAAAAATATCTTTATCGGAGTAGGATCGTTCACTCAAAAGACAAATTAAACGGTGAATATCCGTTCTTTGGATTTGGAAAAGACGGGAGCTTTGTTGCACCGTCAGAATACACGAAGGATATGCGTGCTAATTATCGTTATATTCCATATCTTTATTGTGCAACGAGGCCATACTGATATTGACAATATCATATTGGCTCTTTAAGTTTCCTATGTCAACTTTTATTGTACAACACCAGTCTGACACAATCCCTGCATATTGCCATCTCACTTGACTTTTGGGGCATTTCGATTCTGAAATGCTCCTTTTTTAGACCTGATGGGGGATTATTGACCGTTTACTCTGAACTGGCACGCACGCATTGCGTTCAGCGCCGTCTCGTGCGATTCAGGTGTTACACCGGCGCAGCAGTCGGCCTGGATTTCAATTTCCGTTTCGGGGAAGGCCGCCCGCAGCACCATAGCGTTGCTGATGACACAAATGTCCGTGCAGTACCCGTAAATGATGATTTTCTCAATGTCGGTGACTGCCTTGTTGTGCATCATCAGCTCATCCAGAATATCGCTGGGCAGCATATAATCGCCAAAGGTTTTTTTGCAGCAGATGTGGGAAACCTCCGGCTCGGTTTTGGCCATGGCGTCCTCCAGCTCGGGCGCAAAGTTCCAGCCGTCCGTGTTCTCGATGCAGTGGGCAACCGGCAGAGCCTTGCCCTCGCGTGTGGAGAGGTAATTGTCGGGGTGCGTATCCTTGGTAAAGAACATCCAATGCCCGGCCTCGGCGTTCTGGCGGGCCGTCTCGGCAAGGTGCGCCACGGTGGTCTGCGCCTCCGGGTTGGCAAGCGCGCCGGTGATAAAATCCTTCTGCACATCCACCACAACGTCAAGAATCACTTTATTATCCATCACGATCTGCTCCTTCACAGTTTATTGCCTCTATTGTACCGCAAGCGGGCAGATTTTGCAATCCGGCTGCGGTGGGGTTCACTGCTCTATAGCATTTTTCTCTTTTGCACAACTTATGGCAAGAACAGGGCAGAAGCGGCGGGGGATGCGCATAAAAACAACGTGGCTAAATGCAATCTATAACATTTCGCTAAATCAGAGTTTAGCGAAATACAGGGAAGAAATGCCAGAGATACGCACGCCAAGTCGGCCGCGCCTGTCCGCATCGCGCTTGCTGCGGCGCTGCCGGCCGTGCTTGTCATTTACAAAAGTACCCGCAATTTTGTAGTACTTAACACGAACATTTACCTTTGCAAACAGGTCTAAAAGTGCTGCGCATTCTTTTGCCCCTCTGTGAGGGGGCTGCCGCGGCGGCTGTGGGAGAGAACTTCGCGGCAAGCGGAAGTGTTATTGGCAACCGCACGCTTCTCGGCCTCCCTTGGACAATATTTTTTGCCACAAATACTTGACAAAGTCAAGTAATGGCGCTATACTTTCCCTATGAAAGGAGTTGACCGTTCCCACAATGTATCAGAAAGCCATTTCTTACTTTATTACGCTGTTATATCGCAGCTTTTCTGACTACTCAAGCGAAAAGCTCCAGCAGGTCGGCCTAAACTTTGGCCTTTTGTTCTTTATTGTATACATCGGCAAGCGCCCCGGCTGCACCCCCTCGGAGCTGACGAAGGCGCTGTCCCTCGACTGGGGGCACAGCCAGCGCTGCATCACCCGCCTTGTGGAGGATGGCTTCATCACCAAGGAAAAATCCGGACGGCATTACCTCCTAAACCTGACGCAGCGCGGGCAGCAGGCCTTTTCCACCGCCCATCAGGTCTTTTCTGGCTGGGACGATGCCTTTATGGCAGGCCTGCAGCCGGAGGAAAAATCACAATTATTGGCTTTGCTGAACAAAGCCGCGGAAGGAGTCCCACATCATGTACGAAACAATTAACAGTCCTGTCAATTACGGTGGCCTGGAGCTGAAAAACCGCATTATCTTTGCCCCGACCACCCTCGGTGTGTCCGAGGAGGAGTATTTTGAGAGAATGCGCCGCATTGCCGCGGGCGGCTGCGGTATGATTATCATCGGCGATGTCCCCGTGGGCAAAAGCCGGTTTGAAAAATCCCTGTTTGACAAAAAGGGCTTTGCCTACTACAAAAAGCTGGCCGAAATCGCCCACAGCTATGACTGCCGCATCTGCGCCCAGCTGCACCAGACTGACTCCAATATGCTGGCCATGCTCAAATATGTGCCCGGCGTGCTGACCAAAAAAATCTCGATGCAGGAACTGCGCACCCTGCTGAACAACGAGGTTGCGCCCTACATCACCAAGCTGCCCAAGAGCAAGATCCGCAGCATCATCAACGGCTTCGGCGAGGCAGCGGTCTTAGCCGTTGACGCCGGGTTTGATATGGTGCAGATTCACGGTGACAGAATGTGCGGCAGCTTCAGCTCGGCCATCTTCAACCACCGCACCGACGAGTACGGCGGCAGTGCCGAGAACCGCGCCCGCTTTGCCGTGGAGGCCGTGCAGGCCGTGCGCAGCCGCCTGCCCGAGCTGCCGATCGATTACAAGCTGGCTGTCCGGCAGGAGGAGCCCCACTACGGCAACGCCGGTGTGGTCGAGTCCGAGCTCGGCATCTTTGTGCCGATGCTTGTGGAGGCCGGTGTCACCAGCTTCCATGTGACGCTGGCGAACCATTCCAGCCTGGAGGACACGATTCCCCCGCGCAACCACCCCTATTTCAAGGACGAGGGCTGCTTCCTGAAATTCTGTGATGAGGTGCGCCGCTACACCGACAAGCCCATCACCGGCGTCGGCGGCCTGAGTGACCCCGACTTTGTGGAGGAACAGCTCGCCACCGGCCGCATTGCCTGCGCCGCCATGTGCCGCCAGCTGCTGGCTGACCCGGCATGGCCCAACAAGGTGGCCGCCGGTCAGTGCAAGGAAATCCACCGCTGTGTGCGCTGCAACAAGAAATGCCTTGGCGGTCTGCAGCAGCACCAGGGCACACATTGCATCTACGAGAAGGGCTGACCCTGCGGCTGCCGGAAATTCCGGCCTGCCGCAAAGCGCCCCCAGCCGCCGCGGCGAAAGCGCGTGCAGCAGCCTTTTTAACCATCCAAAAAAAGCAGGACACCCCCTCATCGGGGTGCCCTGCCTTTTTTATGCTGCCCACCCCGCCCACGTGAACAAAAATCCAGTAAAAAGAACAGCCATCCCTATACATCCGGGGTGCGGTGTGGTATGATACCTATAGATTCCGGGATTTCGGGTGTTACCACCGCCCGGAAAGCTGGCGGCGGTACATCTGCGGGGTCAGCCCGGTCTGCTCGCGGAATACGCGGAAGAAATAGTTGTAATCCGCAATGCCGATTTGCTGGCAGATTTCGCTGTTCGTGAGCTCGGTTGTCACAAGCAGCTCGGCGGCGCGGCGGATGCGCAGGGTGCGCAGATACTCCTTGACGCCGCAGCCGTAGGTCTGCTTGGCCAGCCGGTAGAGCGCGGTGCGGCCCATACCCATCGCCTCGCAGATTTTCTCGCTGGACAAATCCTCCTGCAGATGCTCGGTCAGGTAACGGTTGAGCCGTTCAGCCGGGTTGCCCTGCACCAGCCGCGCCATCTGCGCCTGGCAGATAGCCTGCGCCGACAGGCTCAACAAATCACAGGCGGCCCGCAGTAGGTTGTAGGGCGTCCGCGGCAGCTGGCAGTAGGCCGCATACAGCGTAGCCTCGTCAATATCGTACTTGGTGCAAAGATGGCGCGCACGCTGCCATTCCGCCTTTTCGTCCGCGCCCTGCACAATGTGGCTCAGCAGCATATAGCCCACGATCACATCGTCCACCAGGATGGGCGTAATGGCCTCCAGCAGCCCGGCATGGCACGGGTAAATCCGGGCCTTGCCCTCCCGCCGCGCACACAGGCAGGCCGTCTGGTCGCAGTGGCGGCAGCCAAGCTCCCCCTCCGGCGTCTGGCGAATCAGGCGGCAGTAGGCGGGCAGCTCCTGCGGATAGGAGAGAATGTCCATCCCCCACTCATCAAAGATGACCGTGCGCAGGCCGGTCAGCTCATAAAAATCCCGCAGCAGAATCAGCAGCTTCTCCTTATCAAAAATGACGCGCAACGGGTATCCCCTCTTTCGCTCTTTTTTCCTATTGTAGCGGCTGCCTGCAGCGCTGTCAATCATTAAGGCAACACCGCACAATTCCCGCCTGACGGCTTAAGCACCGCTGCCGCGGCTGCGAAGCACAATCTGCGTTGCAAAAATGCTCGGTAATACATACCAGTATTGCCTGCGCTTTTTGCTTAGCAGCTTGCACTTCTCGCTCGCCGTATCGGCACTTAGAATTATGCGGTATTGCCTTACCTATCAAAGGCGGTGGCATAATGAACACATTTGAACAAAAATCCAATTCACTGGGCATTGAGCTCGGCTCCACCCGCATCAAGGCGGTGCTGGCCGCGCCGGACGGTACCGTGCTGGCCAGCGGTGCCCATGACTGGCAGAACCGGCTGGAGGGCGGCTACTGGACCTACCACCTTGACGATGTCTGGGCCGGGATCCAGGACGCCTACGCCCAGCTGAAGGCCGACTACCGCAGCCGGTACGGCCAGCCGCTGCAGACCGTGGGCGCGCTGGGCGTTTCGGCCATGATGCACGGCTATCTGCCGTTTGACAAGGCCGGGCACCAGCTGGCGGCGTTCCGCACATGGCGCAACACCACCACCCTGCCCGCCGCCACGGCGCTGACCGAGCGCTTCCACTTCAACATCCCGCAGCGGTGGAGCATTGCCCACCTCTATCAGGCCATCCTCAACGGCGAGGAGCACGTCCGGGACGTTGCCTTCCTGACCACGTTGGCGGGCTATGTCCACTGGCAGCTCACCGGCAAGAAGGTGCTGGGCATCGGCGATGCCTCCGGCGTCTTTCCCATCGACAGCGCCCGCTGCGACTATGACGCGGCCATGCTGGCCTCCTTTGACGAGCTTCTTGCCCAGAACGGCCTGCCCTATCATCTGCGCGATTTGCTGCCCACGGTGCTCTGCGCCGGGCAGGATGCCGGTTCCCTGACCGAGGCGGGTGCCCGGCTGCTGGACCCCACCGGCGATTTGCCCGCCGGTATCCCGGTCTGCCCGCCCGAGGGGGACGCCGGTACCGGTATGGCCGCCACCAACAGCGTGGCCGCCCGCACCGGCAACGTCAGCGCGGGCACCAGCGTGTTTGCGATGGTCGTGCTGGAGCGCCCGCTGCAAAAGGTGCACCCCGAGATCGATATGGTCACCACGCCGGACGGCCGCCCGGTGGCCATGGTGCACTGCAACACCTGTACCTCCGATTTGGACGGCTGGGTCAGCCTTCTGGGAGAGATGACTGCGGCCGCGGGCGTGACGCTGACCAAAACCCAGCTGTACACCCTGTTCTACCAGAAGGCCCTTGCCGGGGTCCCCGACTGCGGCGGGCTTGTCAGCTTCAACTACTTCTCCGGCGAGCCGGTCACCGGCCTGACCGAGGGGCGTCCCCTGTTTGTGCGCCGCCCCGATGCCGACTTCACGCTGGCCAACTTTGCCCGCGCCCAGCTCTACGCCTGTATGGCCACCCTGAAAATCGGCCTCGACATTCTGTTCGGGCAGGAGCGGGTCACGGTGGACGATCTGCTGGGCCACGGCGGGCTGTTCAAAGTACCTGTGGTGGGCCAGAAGCTGCTGGCCGGGGCGCTGGGTGTGCCGGTCTCGGTGATGCAGACCGCCGGTGAGGGCGGTCCGTGGGGTATGGCCCTGCTGGCTGGCTACCGCCTGCACCGTCAGGCCGGGCAGACGCTGGAGGAATATCTGCGCGACGCCATCTTTGCCAACGCCGAGGGCAGCACCGTGCAGCCTGACGCAGCGGACAGCCGCGGTTTTGCCGCATTTTTACAGCAGTATACCCGGTGTCTTGCGGTGGAGCGTGCCGCCGCGGACGCGATGCAATAAGGCATACGTAGGAGGATGCAACCATGGAAATGCAAAGCTATGAATTCTGGTTTGTGGTCGGCAGCCAGTCGCTGTACGGCCCCGAGGTGCTGGAGACCGTGGCCAACCGCGCGGCGGAGATGGTCGGGGCGCTGAACGCCTCCGGCAATCTGCCCTGCAAGCTGGTCTACAAGGTCACCGCCAAGACCAACAAGGAAATCGCCGATGTGGTGCGCGAGGCCAACTATGACCCCCACTGCGCCGGTATCATCACCTGGTGCCACACCTTCAGCCCTTCCAAGATGTGGATCAACGGCTTTGCCAGCCTGCAAAAGCCGTACTGCCATTTTGCCACCCAGTACAACCGTGCAATCCCCAACGAGGAGATCGACATGGACTTTATGAACCTGAATCAGGCCGCGCACGGCGACCGCGAGCATGGGTTCATCGCCGCCCGGCTGCGTATGCCCCGCAAGATCATTGCCGGGTACTGGCAGGATGCGGACGTCCAGAAGCGTCTGGGCCGCTGGATGCGCACCGCGGTCGGCGTGGCCGTCTCCCGCGAGCTGAAAGTGATGCGCTTCGGCGACAATATGCGCGAGGTTGCCGTCACCGAGGGCGACAAGGTCGAGGTGCAGACCAAGCTGGGCTGGCAGGTCAACACCTGGGCCGTGGGCGACCTTGTCAAGGTGATGCACGAGGTCACCGACGCCGAGATCGACGCCCTGATGGAGGTCTACCGCGCCAGCTATGACTTTGCCACCGACAACCTTGACGCGGTGCGCTATCAGGCGCGGGAGGAGATCGCCATTAAGAAGATGCTGGACAGCGAGGGCTGCAAGGCGTTCAGCAACACCTTCCAGGATTTGTACGGTATGGAGCAGCTGCCCGGTCTGGCCAGCCAGCACCTGATGGCGCAGGGCTACGGCTACGGCGGCGAGGGCGACTGGAAGGTCGCCGCCATGACCGCCATCCTGAAGGCCATGGGCGAGGGCGGCAACGGCTGCTCGCTCTTTATGGAGGACTACACCTACAATCTGGTGCCCGGCGCGGAGTACAGCCTGGGTGCCCATATGCTGGAGGTCTGCCCCTGCTGCGCGGCCGAGCGTCCCCGCATCGAGACCCACCCGCTGGGCATCGGTATGAACGAGAAGGACCCCGCCCGCCTTGTGTTTGAGGGCAAGCCCGGCAAGGCCATTGTGGTCAGCCTGATCGATATGGGCGGCCGCCTGCGCCTGATTTGCCAGGATATTGAGTGCGTCAAGCCCATCCTGCCCATGCCCAATCTGCCGGTGGCCCGCGTGATGTGGAAGGCACTGCCCAGCCTGACCACCGGCGTGGAGTGCTGGATCACCGCGGGCGGCGCGCACCACACGGTGCTGAGCTATGACGTGACCGCCGAGCAGATGCACGACTGGGCCAATATGATGGACATTGAGTTTGTCCACATTGGCAAGGACACCACCCCCGAGGCGCTGGAGCACGATTTGTTCCTGGCCGACCTTGCGTGGAAGCTGAAGTGAGGCACCCTATGCTGGAAGAACTGAAACAACAGGTCTACGCGGCCAATATGGAGCTGCCCCGCCGCGGCCTTGTGACCTTTACCTGGGGCAATGTATCGGGCATCGACCGCGAAAAGGGCCTCGTGGTCATCAAGCCGTCCGGTGTGGAATATGACGAACTGACGCCGGAAAAGCTCGTTGTGATGAGCCTTGACGGCGAGCGTGTGGAGGGGGAGCTCAACCCTTCCAGCGATACCAAGACCCATCTGGAGCTCTACAAGGCGTTCCCCACGCTGGGCGGCATTGTGCACACCCACAGCCCCTACGCGGTGGCGTGGGCGCAGGCCGGGGCGGATATCCCCTGCTACGGCACCACCCACGCGGATTACTTCTACGGCCCCATCCCCTGCGCCCGCCACCTGACCAAAGAAGAGCTGGACGAGGATTACGAGAAAAACACCGGCAAGGTCATTATAGAGACCTTTACCGGCCGCGGCATTGACCCGGTGGCCGTGCCGGGGGTCATCTGCCACAGCCACGGCCCCTTCACCTGGGGCAAGGATGCCGCGCAGGCCGTCTACCACGCGGTCGTGCTGGAGGAGGTCGCCAAGATGGCCCTGCTGACACGACAGGTTGCCCCCAACGCCGCCCCCGCCCCGCAGTATCTGCAGGACAAGCACTACTTGCGCAAGCATGGCCCCAACGCCTACTACGGCCAGAAATAACCGTTGTTATTCATTCAAGAAAGGACGATGTACGATGAAATTTTTTATTGATACTGCCAACGTTGCCGAAATCCGCAAGGCCAATGATATGGGCGTGATTGCCGGTGTCACCACCAACCCCAGCCTGATTGCCAAGGAAGGCCGCGACTACGCCGAGACGCTGGCCGAGATCGCCACCATCGTGGACGGCCCCATCAGCGGCGAGGTCAAGGCCACCACCACCGACGCCGAGACGATGGTCAAGGAGGGCGAGGCCATCTACGCGCTTGACCCCAAGCATATGGTTGTCAAGATTCCTATGACTGTTGAGGGCCTCAAGGCCATCAAGGCGCTGTCCGCCAAGGGCATCCCCACCAACTGCACGCTGATTTTCAGCGCCAATCAGGCCCTGCTGGCCGCCCGCGCCGGTGCCACCTACGTCAGCCCCTTCTTAGGGCGTCTTGACGACATCTCCCAGCCCGGCATCGAGCTGATTCAGAACATCCATGATATGTTCCTGAATTATCCTGACATCGAAACCCAGATCATCGCCGCCAGCGTGCGCAACCCCATCCACGTGCAGGACTGCGCGCTGGCCGGTGCGGACATCGCCACCGTCCCCTACAAGGTCATCGAGCAGATGGTCCACCACCCGCTGACCGATGCCGGCATTGAGAAGTTCAAGGCCGACTACCTAAAGGTTTTTGGCGAGTAATTCCCTTACCATTCTCTTCATATCTTCCATAAAAAAGCTGTGCAGCGCCGTTTTTGGTACTGCACAGCTTTTTTGTTGTCCATCGTGTACGTGTAGCATACGTGCCGCACGCCCCTTGGCCACCTCTGCGAGGGGGCTGCCGCCGCAGCGGCTGGGGGAGAGAACCTTGCGGCTATCGCACAGCTTACGCCTGCGGCGTAGTATCGCTATTGTCCGTGGTCGGGGTCTCCTCCGGCTGGGTGGTCTGCGCGTAAATCGGGCCCTCGTGCGGCTGGGCATCCGGCTGCTCGTAGCTCACGTTGGGGTGGTCCTTGCTCGGCGCGGGCTGCTCGTAGGTGATCTCCTGCTTCGGGTGGGCGGCACGGTAGTTGTTGTACTTGTCCACCAGCTCATCATAGGAATAGCCATCCTTCGGGATGCCCAGATACTCATAGCTGCCAAAGCCCAGAATCATACTGAAGATGGGGTCCAGCAGGACAAGGCCGATGGCGAAGCCGATGCCCTGCCCGAAGGCGACCGACTGGCGGTACTTTGTGATAATGGCGATGATAGCGGCCAGAAGCGTAAACAGCGTGCTAAAAACCGGGATACCGGCGGCGGCCACGCTCAGCACCAGCGGCACAAGGAAAAGCCAGCCATTGCCCCAATAAATTTTGAACTCAATGTAGCTGTTGTAGAACGGCACAATGGATGCCCAGCCGGGCTGTCCCGCCTTGGCGAAAATCCGCCACCCCGCAACAACCTTGAGCACCACCCAGATGACGCCCAGCAGCCAGAAGGTGCTGAAAAGACCCATGATCGCCTGATAATCGTACATAGAATTCACGCTCCTCTTTATTTTGCGGTCGGCCCGCGGTTCAGGGCGCAGGGCCTCCCTTTTCGACAGTATAGCACAAATTTTGCCCCATAACAACAAGAATTTGTCATTTTGTCAAAAAACAAATGATAGATAAATCAGGTGGTATGCCCGAAAATTAGGGCAGCGCGGGCCGGGCGTGCCCCGGGGGCGGCTGCCGTTCACCGGCCAGCCACCCTCTTACCGCCTATAATAATGCTTGTTCTCCCTGCGCCGCGGCAGAACAACCCTCACAACCACCAGCCCGCCAATGCCGCAGGCGGCGGCAACTATCGCCACAATGCCCCAGACCGGCAGCCCGGTGCGGGCCGGTTTGGTCGGCTCAACGGCGGGCGTCGCGGTCGGTGCCGGGGTCACGGTCGGTGTCGGTGCGGGTGTTTCGGTGGGGGCTGCGGTCGGCGTGGTCTGCGGGGTGGCCGTGGGGCGGCTTGCCGTGCTGCCCGCAGAGCCAGCCGCAGGCGCGGGCGTGGCGGCCAGCGCGGCGGTGTCGGTGTAGCCCTTGACGTTCGGGTAGCCGCTGAGCTGCACGGTGGTGACCGCCCCGCAGTGGTCGCAGCGGTAGCCGTCTGCCACGGCAGTCCAGTTGTGGTAGCCGCACTGCTTGCAGGTGTAGTATATGCTGTCATCCGGCGTGGGCGCGGGCGTCGCAGTCGGGGCCGGTGTGGCCGTCGGCGCAGGGGTTGCCGTCGGCGCAACCGTGGGTGCGGGGGTCGGCGTGGCCGTGGGTGCCGGGGTCGGGGTTGCCGTGGGCGCGGGTACTTCCTGCACCTCCAGCTTCAGGTACCACTCCGGCGTGGCCTTCCGCTCGCAGCTGCGCACGCCTGCATCCACCACTTTATACGTTACACCGTCATTTAAAAAGAGCTCCGTCTCGCTCGGGTAGACCGAAATCCCGCCAATGTACGCAGCCCCCGGGTAGTCCTTCGGCAGATAAAATTCCAGTATGATCGGGTGTTCGCCGGTTGCAAACTCATCCGCCGAGCTGTGCAGCAGCGCGGTGCTCGTAAATTCCTTGGTCGTGACCTCGTTGCCGACACAGCCCAGCAAATCTGCCAGCGTGCTGCCGCCGCCGGTAATGCCGCTGATGTCGCTTGTGCCGCTGTAGCCAACCACGTTCTCGCTCAGGGTGTAGCGGGCGGCCTCCCAGTGCAGGTTCTCGCCCACGGTCTTGAACTGGTCATAGCCGCCCACGCCATATTCCGCGATGGCACGCTGTTTATAGCGGCTGTTCTCGTTCTGGCAGGCCAGTATGTACGCATAATTGTGCGCGGAATAGTTCACAATGTTGGGGTTGTCCTCCGCCACCAGCGAGAACCCGCTGTTGAACGCCTGATACAGCGGCAGCCACGTGTCGATCGCGGCGTTGTCGGCAAAGGTGCGGTAGTCGGCGTACGGCGCTTTGGGCGCGCTGCCGCCGCTGACTGTGACCGTGGCAACAAAATACCGCTGCCCGACCACGGCATAAATCTCGGCGGTGCCGTTGGCCACGGCGGTGATGGTGCCGCTGCCGCTCACGGTTGCCACCGTGTTGTCAGAGGACGCATACTGCACCAGCTTTGCCGGGGCGTTGGCCACGGTAAAATCGGCGCTCTCCCCCGCCTGCAGGCGGAACGCCGCCGCGCTGGCCTGCGGCTCGCCGGTAAAGCAGGCCACCTCGTTCTGCAGCGCGTAGTCCAGCACGGCCGTGTTGTCGGCCCCCGCACGGAGCGAGAACCCCTCGGTGTGCTTTTCCTCGCCCATATCATCGCCATAGCCCACCGCACGCTTGCCCAGCGTGGTCACGCTGTCGGGCAGCGTCACGGTTTTGGTAGCGGTGTTGACGATGGCGTGCGGGCCGATTTTGGTCACGCCGCTCGGCACGGTGAAGGCCTCCGCCCCGCCCAGATACGCCACCAGCGTCGCGCCCTCGTCGGCGTACAGTGCGCCGTCCGCCCAGGTGTAGTGCGGGTTGGTGGGCTTCAGCGTCAGCGTGATGCCCTGCCCGCACCCGGCAAAGGCCGCAGCGGTAAGGCTGTCCACGGAATCCGGCAGCGCCAGCGTTTCCAGCGCACTGCAGGAGGCAAACGCGCCGTCCTTAATCGTGCGCAGGCCCTCGGTCAGGGTCACAGTGGACAGCGCCCCGCAGCCCTGAAACGTCCCGGCTTTGAGCACGGTCACGCCCCGCGGAATGTTGATGCTTTGCAGGCCGCTGCACATGGCAAAGGCCCGGCTGCCGATTTCCTTCACGCTGTCCGGCAGCTGAATTTCCGTAATATAGCTTGCTTCAAAGAACGCATTATCGGCAATTTTTGTCACGCCTTCCGGCACGGTAAACACCACCGGGTCCGCGCTGGAGCCGCCGTCCTCGTCAAGCGCTGCAGGCGTTTCCGGTTCGCCCGCGGGTGCGCCCCACATCGCCGGGACGCTCAGCAGCGCAGTTCCATCCTTCGTGTACAGCGCGCCGTCCACGGCGGTGTAGGCCGTGTTGCCCGCGGCCACGGTGTAGGCCGCAAGGCCGCCGCCCATCGTGCTCACGTCATTCAGCGGCAAGCCGATTTTCGTGACCGATGCCGGGATGTTCAGCTCGTCCAGCGTCAGCCCCGCAAACGCCCGCTTGCCAATCGTTGTAACGCCCTCGCCGAGCGTGACCTCCGTCAGGCCGCTCTCCGCAAACGCGCCCTCGCCAATGGCGGCGCAGTGCAGCTCGGCCTTGTTCAGGCTGCTGTGCAGGAACGCATAGTCGCCGATGCTGGTGAGCTTGCTGGGCAGCGCGATGGTTTTCATCCCGCAGTTCACAAAGGCGCGGTCGCCGATGGCGGTCATCGTGTCGGGCAGGGTGACGCTTGCAAGCTCGGTGCAGCCGTAAAAGGTCTGCGCGGGCAGCGTGGTCAGCCCCTTGCCGATGGTGGCGCTGGTCAGCGCCGTACACTCCGAGAAGGCGTGGATGCCCATTTGGGTCACGCTGTCGGGGATGGTGATGGAGGTGAGCGCGCGGCAGTAGTAGAAGGCGCTGTCGCCAAGGCTTTTTACGCCGTCCGGCAGTTCCACCGTCTCCAGCCGGGCGCAGCTGAAGAACGCGCCCTCGCCCACCGTGACAAGGCTGCCCGGCAGGCTGACCGTGGTCAGGCCGGTGCAGTCGTTGAAGGCGAAATCGCCGATTTCGGTCACGCCGTCCGGGATGGTGACGGCGGTCAGGCTCTGGTTTTGGGCAAAGGCGCTCTCGCCGATTTTGGTCACCGCCGCGCCGCCCAGCTTTTCGGGCAGTACCAGCGCGGTGTCAGCGCCGTCATAGCCGGTGATAACGGCGGTGCCATCCGCGCCGATGGTATAGGTATACCCGGCGTCGCTGTCCGCAAAAGCAGCCGGGGCGAACACAGAGACCGACAGCAGCACCGCGGAAAATGCTGCCGCCCGCAGAGTCGAACGAACCATAATGCGCATCCTTTCACTGAAACGGCTTCGTATACCTATATTAAACCACATTTCGCCGCAAATGTGTGTAAATTTTTGCACGAAATTTGGAATTTTTTGAAGGTGACTTCATCCCCGCCCTACGCATAACCAAAATCATTGCACCGCAGGGGCGGATCCTATATCCGCCCGCACCCTCCGCAAACGGCTGCCCCCGGGTCACGCCCGGCCCCTACCGGGTGGCGGATGATGAACGGCGGGTAATGGCAAGGCTGCGGGCGGAGCAGAGCCCCGCCCCTACCGCACTATTCCGGGAGACTGTAGGGCGGGATGACCCCATCCCGCCGCCACCTCGCGCCGCCACCCATCCCCCGCTTCGCCACCCACCCAAACTATTTATTATTTCTTATTTCTTATTTTTTCAGTATATTTCCCAAACATTTCGCAAAATTTCATTGTATTTCACAGAGCTTTCGTGTACAATTAGATACAACCTTAAGTGGTTATATAACGTCAAATTACAACAAGGAGGTTCTATGAGCGAACAAAACCAAACCCCAAAGCCCCGGATTTCGCTGGAAAAATTTGAAAAATGGCTGGTTCTGCAGGAGCCCGGCTGGCTGCTGACGCCCAAGGCGTACCTGTTCTGCGTGGACGGCTGCGGCCCGGACGAGGTCTGCCAGCGGTTCGGCATGGTGGAAAGCATCAGCCAGCGCGCCGGTAAAACCGCCGAGGAAATCGCCAACTGGCACAAAACCAACGGTGGTATGTATGAATCTGACCCTGCGCTCTTTGCCGAGGCCGTCTACGCCTACGAGCGCCGCGAGAAGGCCGCTATGACCGTGCTGCAATTCGTCTCGGACGTGACGCCCAAAAAGGCCGAGTACCTCATCCCGCCCTATTTACCCAAGGGGATGCTGACCGTGCTGGGCGGCGTGTCGGGCGTGGGCAAAACGTGGCTGGCGCTGCACTGGGCGGCGCGGGTCAGCCACAGTTTTAAGCCGGAGGAGCCCGGCGCGGTCTACTACTTCACGCAGGAGAACGACCCCGCCATCGTGCTGCAGCCCCGGTTGGAGGCGCTGGGCGCCGACCAGACGCGGGTGGCCATCCAGCGCTTTGACGAGCGCGCGTCCGGCCTGACGCTGGACGATGCCCGCATTGAGTCGGCGGCGCTGCTGGTGCCGCCCAAGCTGGTGATTTTTGACCCGATACAGAGCTACCTCGGCGCGGGGGTGGAGATGAACAAGGCCAACGAGGTGCGCCCCGTGCTGGACTGGCTGGGCCGGTTTGCACAGCGGTACAACTGCGCGGTGGTGCTGGTCAGCCATATGGCAAAGCCCAGCGCCACCAACGCGGATGCGCTGGACAGGCTGCTGGGCTCAAGTGATTTTCGCAATGCGGCGCGCAGTATTGTGATCGTGGGCCGCGACCCCGATGACCCCGAGGTGCGTGTGTTTGCCCACGCCAAGAACTCTTTGGGCGAGCCGGGCGCAAGCCGCCGCTACCGTGTGGGCGACAGCGGCGTGCAGCTGCTGGACACCTGTGATTTGACCGCGAATGAAATCATCCGCGCCACGGCCCGCAGTGTCGGGCGGCCCACCGGCAGCCGCGCCGCCGAGGATTTGTTGGCGCTATTGCACCCCCGCGGCTGGGTCACCGCCGATGAGGTGAAGCAGATGTGCGAAGAGAAGGGGTATCAGATGCGCACGTTGCAGTATGCGGCAAGGCAGCTGGGGTTGAAGCATATGCAAACAGGCGGCGGTGCCACACGAAAAGATTGGTGGTTATTGCCGGGCACTTCCACACAGCAGATAAAAGTTGGATGAAAAAAACTCTCTATTATCATTATAATTTTTTTCGTTCAATTTTTTAACCAAAATTCTATGTGTTTTTTTGTGCAAAAAGTTGAACGAAAAAAATACATATATAATAGGGGAATTTATTGCGTCCAACTTTTGTACCATCCCGCAAACCGTAGGGGCGGATTCCATATCCGCCCGCGGTACCGGGGAACGGCATACCGCCGCAAACCGACGGCGGGGTGGGGTCACCCCGCCCTACGGGTAGCCCAAAGCCATTGCACCGTAGGGGCGGATTCCATATCCGCCCGCAACCGTACCGGTAAATGTCGTTCCCGGGACAGGGCGTCGGATGATAAACGGCGGGGTCAGCCAACCTGAATCCTGTGCCGCTCCCCATGCAGCGTATACCCAATCTCAACCGCGCCATTCCCGGCATCCGCGTTGACCTGTACATCCTGTGCATTCTCGGCTATATCGCGCACGGCGGCGTACTGTTGGCGCATGGCGGGGGTGTAGCGGCCGGGGTCGTCGGAGGTCAGCAGGATGCCGCTGAACAGCGCGTTCACCGTGGCAAGGGTGGTTTTCTGCGCGGCGGTCAGCTTGCAGTTCTCCTCACGCAGGAAAAACACATCCGGGTCGCTGCCGTAGGCGCGGCCGTTGAGCTGGCGGCGGAAAATCGTGTTGCCGATGCTCTGCCGGGTCGAGATACGCTCCCGGTGGAAGAGCCGCATATACCACACATCGTCCCAGTCCAGCCCCACATCACAGCCGATGCGGCAGTAGTCCACCACGCCGAACGCGGGCATAACCGGCACGCCGCAGCCCAGTATCAGCTTGTCGCCGCACCAGTCGCGCAGCAGCGCCATCGCCCGCTGCATCCGGGCGGCGCGGGACTCGCGCTCGTTGCCAAACGGCGCTGCACCGTACAAAAAGTCCAGCTTGACAAGGTCAAAGCCCCACTCGTTCAGCACGCGGTCGAACACCCGCTTCAGGTAGTCCTGCACCGCGGGGTTGTCAATGTCCAGCGCGTAGGAGCTGCTCCACCCGCCGCCGCAGCACCACGGCGCGCCGTTGACCTGCAGCAGCCAGTCGGGGTGGTCGTGGTAGAGCGCCGACTCCTTCTCGCAGACGAACGGTGCCAGCCAGAGCCCGGCCAGAAAGCCGTCCGCGTGGGCGGCATCCGCCAGCCCGCGCAGGCCGTGCGGGAACTTGGCGGGGTCGGTTTCGAGCCAGTCGCCGACCTTCGGCTCCCAGCCATCGTCAATCTGGAACAAATCCCCCGGCTTAAAAAGTGACTTACAGCCGTCCAAATCCTGCCGGATGCCCGCCTCGTCAATGTTCTGATAGCGGTTGTACCAGCTGGAATAGCCCGCCAGCTTTTTGCCGGTGCGTGCCCGGCAGCCCAGCGCCGCAAACCACGCGTCAAAGACCTCGTCCTCGGTGCCCTCGGCAAAAAAGAGGTCAAACGCGGCAAACGCGCCGCCGTTGTGGCGCACCCCGGCGCAGTCGCGCTCGATGCGCAGCGCCGCGGCCTTGGCGTCATAGTAGAAAATCGTGTAGCCGGGTGTCTCATCAAGGCTGGCCACAAGGCGGTAGTGCGCCCCGCGCCGGAAATAGCAGTAGGAAAAGCCGTGGCTGCAGCCCTTTTGGTTGCTGTAGCGCACAAAATAGTAGTCGCCGTAGCGGTCAAAGGCGTACTTGTCCAACAGGAACTGGGGGATGCGGTCGGTGCCGCGCTGTTTGTCCCATTTTGACAATTCGGGGCACTCTGTCCAAGTCTGGTAGCCGTTCATAAACAGCTTTTCGTCCTCCGCCATCGCCCACGGCAGCGTGGCGGTAGCGTTTTCAAGCGTACCGGCTTGCAGCGCTGCAGTCAGGTGCAACGCCCCCTGCCCTGCCGGAATCGTCGCTGTATCGTCATACTTGCCCGCCGTTGTGGCGGCGTGCCAGTGCAGTTCAGCCATGGTAGGTTTCCTCCTTTTCTGTCTTGGCGTGCAGCTCGGCGCTGATTTCAGCGGCGCGTGCATCGGTCAGGGTGAACTTGCGGCGAAAGAGCAGCAGCGCGGCGGCCAGCACCACCATCGGCAGCACGGTCATCATCAGCCGCAGGCCCAGCAGGGTCGAGGCGCTCTGTGCGGCAATGGGGCCGGTCTCGTCGGTGTTGCCCGCCAGACCAATCAAATCCAGCCCGATGCCGGTCAGGAACACGGCCACGCCGGACGCGGCCTTGACCACGAAGGTCTGCATCGAGAAAATCACGCTCTCCTCGCGCCGGCCGGTCTTAAGCTGGCCATAATCCACGCTGTTGGACAAAAACAGCGTGGTCAGCACGCTGAGCATACCATTGCAGGCAAACACCACCACGCCGGGGATGCAGAGCAGCGCCAGACTGCCGGAGAAGCCGGTCAGGCACAGCACCAGCAGCACGGCATAGCCGCCCAGCGCGGCCAGAAGGCTGGCGGTAAAAACTTGCGTATTGCTGAGCTTTTTGCGCAGAAGCGGGTAGAGCACCATCATACCCAGGATCTGCGCCGCGCCGCCAATCGTCGAGAAGAGCGTGTAGCTGGCCTTCCAGCCCGCGCCGCCAAAGTCATATTTAAAGAAGTAAATCACGAAGTTGGAGGTCAGGTAGAGCGCCGAGTTGATCAACACGATGCTGCCCACCACCACAAGCGCCTGGTCGTTGGAGAACAGCGCCTTGAACATTTCGCGTACAGTCGCGGTTTTCATCTCGCCGCCGCTGGTCTCGCGCACGCTGGTGCAGCACAGAGTCTCGGTCACAACAAAAATCACGGCCACGAGCAGCGCCACCCAGCGGAAGCCTGCGCGCTCACTCTCGCCGCCGAACGCGCCGACGAGCAGCATCGTGAACATGGCAATCAGCGCCGAGCCGACGCCCGCGCAGGTGCGGCCGATGACCGACAGCTTCTCGCGGTCGGCGGGGGTGCGGGTCACGGCGGGAATCATCGACCAGTAGGGAATGTCCATCATCGTGTAGGTGACGCCCCACAGGATGTAGATGACGCTGAAATAGACCATCATACCCGCGCCCTCCAGCACCGGCGCGGCAAACAGTGCGTAGAGCACCACGGCGTTGAGCACCGTGCCGGAGAAGATCCACGGCCGGAAGCGGCCCCAGCGGGTGCGCGTCTTGGCGACAATGACCCCCATAAAGGGGTCATTGAAGGCGTCAAAAACACGTGCTATCATCAGGATCAGCCCCACGAAGGTAGCCGAAAGCCCGAGCACGTCCTGATAGTAGTACATAACATAGGATGCCGAGAGGGCGTAGACCATATCCTTGCCCACGGCACCGATGCCAAAAGCGGCCTTTTGCCTGGTTGTCAGTTCCATGCTGTATTCTCCCTTTGTCAGCGGGCGGCGTTCATCGAATCAGAAGCCCGTCCAGCAGTATACCCATCATTTCGTCCAGCGCCCCCGCGTAGGGGATGCCCTGCTGCTCCAGTGTGCGGTCGGCGAGGAAGCTCTCGATCGAGGCCGAAATCATCCGCTGCAGCACCGGCAGCGAGACGGTGCGGATGACGCCCTGTTCCATCGCCTGCTGCAGCAGCGCGAGGGTGGGCTCCCAGCCGGTTTCCAGATGCTGGCGCACGCGGGCGGCCACGCGGGGGTATTTTTCATCCAGCAGATCCATCTGCTGCAGATCCAGCGCGGTGTATTCCTCCGGCAGGGCGATGATGACGGCGCGGAGCTTGTCGGTCAGCGTGCCGGGGCCGTCCAGAATGGCCTGTTTGCGGGCGTGGATGTGTGCAAAGGCATCGTCCACCATATCGAGCAGCAGCGCCTCCTTGGAGGGGTAGACCGCGTAGATGGTTTTTTTGCTGATGTGGATGGCGCGTGCCGCTTCCTGCATCGTGAAGCGCAGTCCCTCGCGCCGGAAGAGCTCCATCCCGACCGCCCGCAATCGTTCACGCAGGGCGGTTTGTGAGGGTGTTTCGTCCATTTTTTGCACCTCTTTGGTTGGGACCGTAGGGGGCGGCGTCCCCGACGGCGTGGCGGATGGGTAACGGCATATGCCTTGGAAACCAAATCTTACTTTCTGGTTTCCATTCTAATCCGGAAACCGGGAATCTGCAAGGGGGTTTGTGTGGATTCTCTGTTTTATCCAAACGGGGCGCGTGAATTTCGGCGGTTTGACGAATAAAAAAGTGCCCTGCCGGGGCTGTCTGCCCGGCAGGGCGTCGGATTCACGGGTATAGGGCCAGCGGCTTGTACCGTTGGGTCAGGATCTTTCGCGGTATTCCATGGGGGTCTGGCCGGTGACGTCCTGAAAGACGCGGCTGAAATAGTTGCGCGTGCTGAAGGACAGCGCGGCGGCGATGTCCTGTATGCTCTGGTCGGTGCTCTTTAAAAGCACCTTGGCACGTTCTATTTTGGCAAACTTGGCGTAGTCGGTCACGCTCAGGCCGGTTTCCTCCTTGAACTTGTGGGTCAGGTAATACTCGGTGTAGCCCACCAGCGCGGCAAGGTCCGCGGCGCGGATCTTCTCATCGAGGTGCATCTCGATGTAGTCCACGCACTTCTGCACCTGTTGGCTGAGCTTGGGGTTGGTGCGGCATTTATGGACGCGCCGGATGAAATCATCGTACATCATATGGGAAAGCGGGTTCAGCTCGTCCAGCGTGCGGGCGGATTCCGCGGTCTGGATGTAGTTGTCGCCCAGCGCGTAGGCCTCCTCCGGCGAGAGCCCACCCTCGATGGCGGCGCGGCAGACCAGCGAGGTGAACACGATGATGCTGGTCTTGCTCTGGCGCAGGGCATCGTCACTGCGCACCGGCACGCCCGCGCTGATGCCCATACTGGCCGAAAGCGCCTGCCGGTAGTTCAGATCCCCGGTGCGCACCATCTGCAGCAGGCCCTGTTCCGCCATATACACCTTGTGGCGGTCATGCCCGGGGCTGTGCACCGTGTGGGGTATCTGGGGCATACACTCGCTGTTGATGTCGCTGACAGCCAGATGCTCGCCGGTCAGGCAGTAGTGCAGCATCAGGGTGTAGCGGTCGAGGATCGTGTTCTGCAGCACCGGCACCTTCTTGATGATCTCGTAAAACTGCATCGTCCACGCCACACTGATTTCCATCTGGCTATAGTACTGCAGCCCCTGCTCAATGCCGCGCATCGAGACATCCTGATAGAACACCGGGCCGATGACCCACGCGTGCTTTAACGTGTCACCGTCCTTTTCAAAAGCGGCAGCCCACATCATACCCAGCGCCGTGCCCAGCGTGATGGGCGTGGCGTGTTCCCTGCCGTATTCCACCATCCGCTGCACGCAGCCGAACACCGAGAACGCGCCCGAGAGGAACGCCTCATCGGGGCAGTTGCTTTTCAGCAGGGTACCGTCGGCGTTATAGCACCAGGTGTAGACGCTGCCGCCGCACTGGATGAGCTCGGAAAAGAGCGTTGAGTTTTTGAAAATATCCATGCCGTAGGGTTCCATTTGTGCACCTCCGTCATGGATAGTATAGCATACGGTTTGCGCAAATAATAGATAATAAATAATAAATAATAAATATGTTGGGCGGGTGGTTGACCCGGTAACGGCCG